>Ga0157364_1008907_pt1 | contig 10399 bp, 8 predicted proteins | sample AttsexASBM2_FD_111476 | JGI IMG/M metagenome (GOLD analysis project Ga0157364, IMG submission 111476) | Fungus gardens microbial communities from leaf cutter ant in Ribeirão Preto, State of São Paulo, Brazil - Atta sexdens ASBM2 | ecosystem: Host-associated > Fungi > Mycelium > Unclassified ... | reverse complement strand
TCTTTGATTGCGATATGTTCGTGATCAGCATCGATAACGAATAATGCATCAGGCAGGCCGCCCATGTCTTTGATACCGCCTAAGCTGTTTTCCAGTTTAGCCAGCTCACGTCCACGCATTAATGCTTCTTTCTTAGTTAACTTATCGAAAGTACCGTCTTGTGATTGTGCTTCAAGATCTTTCAGACGTTTGATTGACTGACGAACAGTTTTCCAGTTAGTCAGCATACCACCTAACCAGCGATGGTTAACGAAGTACTGGTCACAGCTCAGCGCTGCTTCTTTAACAGCTTCGCTTGCTGCGCGCTTAGTACCAACCATTAAGATTTTCCCTTTACGAGAAGAAATCTTGTGCAACTCAGCTAAAGCGTCGTTGAACATTGGTACAGTTTGCTCAAGGTTGATGATATGAACTTTATTACGAGCACCAAAAATGAAAGGCTTCATTTTTGGATTCCAGTAACGAGTTTGGTGACCAAAGTGAACACCAGCCTTCAGCATATCGCGCATTGAAACAGTTGCCATTATAACCTCTAAATTTTTAATTGGGGTTGAGCCTCCATGCACCCCATACCACCGACCTTTGCAGGCACCCCGGGGTATGTGTCGGTACATGTGTGTTTTGGTTTGACCTTCACCATAAACAGTGAAAATCACCTTTCACATAATGAGTGTGTGCGATTCCCCACCTCTGATAATAAGAGTTAAAGAATCATCGGCGCGCTTTATACCATAAATTGCGCCTGAGTGCTATATTTTGTTCACTTTTGCCATGTGTCGTCGCGCTTTCCTGCCTGTGTATTGGCAGCGTAAGGGCGGCCTGTTAACATGTGCAATAACTAATGCGTCATCGCCAGCGTTGTGACTCCTGGCTACTATGGAAACTAACTTATGGCTATCTCAATTAAAACTCCCGAAGAAATCGAAAAAATGCGCGTAGCAGGACGCCTTGCCGCAGAAGTTCTCGAAATGATCGGAGCTTACGTCAAACCGGGTATCTCAACGGGTGAGCTAGATAGAATCTGCGCAACCTACATTACCGAGCAACAACAAGCCGTTTCAGCCTGTTTGGGCTATCACGGTTTCCCAAAATCCGTTTGTATCTCGATTAACGAAGTCGTTTGTCATGGTATTCCTAGCGACGAGCGTATATTAAAAGAAGGCGATATCGTGAACATCGATGTCACCGTTATTAAGGATGAATATCACGGTGATACCTCCATGATGTTTATTGTCGGTAAGCCGACCATCCTTGGCGAGCGCCTATGTAAGATCACCCAAGAGAGCCTCTATCTTGCCCTACGCCTCGTTAAACCTGGTATCCGTTTACGCACATTAGGTAAAGAGATTCAAAAGTTTGTCGAAGCGCAAAATTTCTCCGTGGTTCGCGAATACTGTGGACATGGTATCGGCAAAGGCTTTCATGAAGAACCGCAAGTCTTACATTACGATGCTGATGATCAAGGTGTCGTGCTGCAAGCAGGTATGACTTTCACTATTGAACCTATGGTCAATGCCGGTGACTATCGTATTCGCAGCATGAAAGACGGTTGGACAGTAAAAACTAAAGATCGAAGCTTGTCTGCGCAGTATGAGCATACTATTGTGGTCACAGACACTGGCTGTGAGATTTTAACGCTTCGTAAAGATGAAACCATCCCTGCGGTACTCGTCAACTAAGTAAATCTTACTGAATTATTCTAAAGCCGGCTTGATGCCGGCTTTTTTTATGATGAGAAAGACTCAATGAGCGCTTCTATTTCCTCTACGTTAGCCACATTAATTAACGCTCCGAATACTTGGCAAGATGAACATTTACACCGAGAAGGCATCAAAGACGCCCTTGACCGTTTTCAACAACTTTCTGCGGAGGCCTTCGACCTTGGTGTTCCTGTAGAAAGCTTAATTGCCGCGCGTAGCCAGTTTATCGACCATCTCTTACAGCGCTTATGGGTGTTTTATCGATTGAATGAATCGCCCGAATTAGCACTTATTGCTGTCGGTGGCTATGGACGTGAAGAGTTGCTCCCTCTTTCCGATATTGACCTGCTCATTATTAGCCGCCACCCTTTAAATCCTTATCAAGCTCAACAAGTTAGTACATTAATCACTTTACTATGGGATGTTAAGCTGGAAGTGGGCCAAAGCGTTCGCACTCTCACAGAATGCATTACTGAAGGTCTGGCAGATTTATCTATTGCGACCAACTTAATCGAGTCGAGAATGTTAATCGGCGATGTCTCTCTCTTTCTAGAACTTCAGAAAAATATTTTTAGTGAAGAGTTTTGGCCTTCAGTACATTTTTTTGCCGCGAAAATAAAAGAACAGACCGAGCGCCACCAGCGCTACCACGGCACCAGTTATAACCTCGAGCCTGACATTAAAAGTAGCCCAGGTGGCTTACGTGACATCCATATGCTGAAATGGGTTGCCCATCGTCATTTTGGCGCAACCTCTCTTGATAATATGGTGCAATTTGGTTTTCTCACTCCAGAGGAACGCGACGAGCTTAAAGAGTGCCAATCCTTCCTATGGCGCCTACGTTTTGCACTACATCAATCCTTAACTCGCTATGACAACCGGCTATTATTCGATCGCCAACTCTCAGTGGCCACCCGCCTGCATTATCTTGGTGAGGGTAACGCGCCGGTTGAAAAAATGATGAAGGACTATTACCGTGTAACGCGCCGAATTCGTGAACTGAATACGATGCTACTGCAACTGTTCGACGAAGCTATTCTTGCATTACCTACGACGGAAAGGCCTAGACCCATTGATGATCTCTTTCGTTTAAGAGGTGACCTGATTGAATTAAGAGATAGTCAAAGCTTCAGCCAAAAACCTGAAACAATATTAAAAATGTTTTTGGTTATGGTGCAACATCCGGAAATTACCGGTATTTATTCAGCGACCCTACGGCAGCTTCGACTTTCTCTGCAGCAACTTGAAAAACCACTGTGTGATATCGCTGCGGCTAGACCACTTTTTTTGGAGATTCTTGCCAGTCACGGAGCAGTAAGTCGAGCATTAATGCCTATGCATCACCACGGCGTACTTGCCGCATATCTTCCACAGTGGCAGTCGATAGTGGGTCAGATGCAATTTGACCTGTTCCATGCATACACCGTCGATGAACACACGATGCGTGTATTACAAAAACTAGAGAGTTTTGGTCGCGAAGACGTTCGCCCACAGCACCCCCTGTGTGTCGAAATTTGGCAACGAGCCTCCCATCATCAATTACTGATCCTCGCGGCGATTTTTCATGATATCGCCAAAGGTAGAGGGGGCGACCACAGCATACTGGGCGCTGCTGATGTTTACGAATTCGCTAAACTGCATCAGCTGAATTCACGCGATACAGAATTAATTGCTTGGTTAGTGGAGCATCATTTACTCATGTCCGTCACTGCTCAACGCCGTGATATTCAAGACCCCGAAGTTATCCGTCAGTTCTCAGAAATAATGGTTAATGAACGGCAACTGAAATTTTTAACCTGCCTGACCGTCGCCGATATCTGCGCAACGAATGAGAGTTTATGGAACAGTTGGAAGCAAAGCCTCATTCGTGAGCTATTCTTTGCCACCGAAAAACAGTTGCGTCGCGGCAAAGATAAACGTCCAGACCTTCGCTCACGCGTCCGCCATAATCGGCAACAGGCCCTAGCCCTACTACGCATGAACGATGTCAACGAAAATCGTTTATTTCATTTATGGAATCGCTGTCGAGCCGATTACTTTTTACGCCATACCCCAACTCAACTTGCTTGGCATGCACAACATCTGCTCAATCATCCATTAAATGAGCCACTGGTACTGATTAGCCCGCAATCCGCACGAGGCGGTACAGAAATTTTCATCTGGAGCCCTGACCGCTCCTACTTATTTGCTACCGTTGCCGGGGAATTGGACAGACGTAATTTGAATGTGCACGATGCACAGATTTTTACTAACCGCGATGGCATGGCTATGGACACATTTATTGTGCTAGGCCCTGAAGGGAATCCATTAGCTGCTGATAGACACGCTTCGATTATCCAAGGCCTCACGCAATCCTTACAACAAGATCAGTGGACGGTGCCAAAAACTAGACGCTCTTCCCCACGCTTACGTCATTTCACTGTAGAAACTCGAGTTCACTATCTTCCGGGTCATACTGACCGTCGAACCTACTTGGAACTAGTTGCCTTAGATCAGCCAGGGCTACTCGCCCAAATTGGCGCCATATTTGCCGAGCTAGAGATATCGCTTCACGGAGCCCGGATTAGTACAATCGGTGAGCGAGTTGAAGATTTATTCATTCTTGCAGATAGCGAAAGACGCGGGTTGAGTAAAAAAATGCGTGAGCAATTACGTCAAAGGTTGACAGAGACCCTCAATCCAACCGATAAAATATAGCTCAGGGAAGATTTCAAGGGCCTGACCTTATTAAGGCTCCACCTCAGTAGTTAAATCTTATTAACTGCTTACTAAGACAATAAGAGATTTTTGGGAAATTATGATGCAACATTTAGAAAAAATTATTGAAGCCGCTTTTGAACGTCGTGCAGAGATCACCCCAACGAATGCCGATGCTGAAACCCGTGATGCCGTAAATCAAATTATTCAGTTAATCGATAAAGGCGAACTGCGCGTTGCAGAAAAAATTTCCGGTGAGTGGGTGACGCACCAATGGCTAAAAAAAGCGGTACTTCTCTCGTTTCGCATCAATGATAACCAAGTCATGGAGGGGGCAGAGACGCGTTACTACGATAAAGTCGCTCTAAAATTTGCCGATTATGACGAAACTCGCTTCCGCGAGGAAGGCTTACGTGTTGTTCCTCCAGCGGCCGTGCGTCAGGGTGCCTACATTGCGCGTAATACGGTACTGATGCCCTCTTACGTCAATATCGGTGCCTATGTCGATGAAGGCACTATGGTCGATACTTGGGTAACCGTAGGGTCATGTGCGCAAATAGGTAAAAATGTCCATCTATCAGGTGGTGTTGGTATTGGTGGCGTATTAGAGCCTCTGCAAGCTAACCCTACTATTATCGAAGATAACTGCTTTATTGGCGCCCGCTCTGAAATCGTGGAAGGCGTTATCGTCGAAGAAGGCTCTGTGATTTCCATGGGTGTGTACATCAGCCAAAGTACACGAATCTATGACCGCGAAACGGGTGAAATCTTCTACGGCCGAGTTCCTGCAGGATCCGTAGTTGTTTCCGGTAGTATGCCTGCTAAAGACGGTAGCCATAGCCTGTACTGTGCCGTTATCGTCAAAAAAGTGGATGCCAAAACGCGTGCTAAAGTCGGCGTTAATGAATTACTGCGCAGCATCAACGATTAATTGATCCACTCGCTTCTTGTCTAACATAGGATCTATCTAGGACAAAGGTGAACTCAAGAGGTTAATAACTATGTTTGATAATTTAAAAAGCTTAGGGATCACCCATCCTGAAGAGATTGATCGTTACAACCTTCGGCAAGAAGCGCATCACGATATCTTGAAGATTTACTTTAGGAAGGATAAGGGTGAGTTTTTCGCTAAAAGCGTAAAATTCAAATACCCTCGACAACGTAAATCCGTCGATGATCAGCCTGAACACGATATTCAAGAAATTAATCCTAATCTCGCTTATGTGATCGACGAACTTGATCAACTTTGCCAGCAAGACCCACTAGAAGTGGATCTCAAAAATAAAATTTTAGAAGATCTACGTCATCTTGAGGCAGTTGTATCGAATAAAATTGCAGAAATAGAGGCCGATTTGGATCGCTTAACTCGGCATAAGTAATGGCTAGTTAAGATAAAAAAAAATCCCGCTCATTGGCGGGATTTTTCTAGTGACGGTTAACTGCTCCGGCTTAAACCTTCATCGCTATCGTAAACGTCACTGAATGATGCAAAAATTACATCGCTACAACGTTTGCCGCTGATGGACCTTTAGCGCCGTTCTCAATAGAGAACTCAACTTTTTGGCCTTCATCAAGGGTTTTGAAATCGTTGCTTTGGATTGCAGAGAAGTGAACGAACACATCTTTGCTACCGTCGGTTGGAGAGATAAAGCCAAAACCTTTACCAGCATCAAACCATTTTACTAAACCAGTCATTTTATTAGACATCATGAAATCCTTACTTTTCGTTCCGCTCAGAATGGCGAAACTGATCTGCTATACAGTAAATAGCTTATGGTCACTTAAAAGAAGACTTTCGAGGAAGGATATCGATGGATAACGCTTGAACTGAAGACTGCTTTACTAAAATTGCTTGCATAAGGTCTGTACTACAAACCGATGTCTCTATAATAGACACACCTCTTTCTGTTATGCAACTTTTATTTAATAATTATTCTAAAAGCCCGCGCTACAACGACCAAACAGCCCAGCTATCTGGGCTGTTTGGGAGGCGATTTTATTGTGCGAGTAAGTATAAAACGTCATTACCACGCTTAATATTCAGTGCTAATACCGCAGGCTTGCTATCCAGTACTTTGCGTAACTCACCAAGATTAGCAATCGCTTGTTGGTTAACGCCTAAAATAATATCCCCTTTACGCAAGCCAATCCGCGCAGCGGTGGACCCCGCCTTAACCGCATCAACCTGTACACCCTTCTGACCGTTGCTGGCTAAGTTACTCAGATCAGCCCCTTCGATTCCGGCGTAAATCGTTGCAGAAGAGACATTATCTTGGCGACTTTGCTGCAATTCTACCGTAACATTAAGTGGCTTGCCTTCACGAATAAGCCCCAAAGCAAGTTTAGTGCCTACCGGCAATGAACCGACTTCTGCACGCAATGCGGCAAAACTATTTAATGGTTTACCGTTCAACGAAACAATCACATCACCCGGTTTAATCCCTGCTTTTTCCGCTGAGGAATTCGGTAAGACTTGACTGATAAATCCACCCCGTTGCGCGTTAACATGGATAGCTTTAGCCAGTTCCGAGTTAAGCTCTGTTCCCATAATGCCAAGCTCGCCTCGTTTAACCTGCCCGTATTCGATCATTTGTGCGGTAAGGTTTTTCACCATATTACTAGGGATGGCAAAACCAATACCGATATTGCCGCCATCGGGGGCTAAAATCGCCGTATTAATGCCAATTAGCTCACCACGTAGATTAACTAACGCCCCTCCAGAATTTCCTCGATTTATTGCGGCATCGGTTTGGATAAAGTTTTCATAATTCTCGACATTAAGGCCGCTACGGCCTAATGCTGAAACAATCCCTGAGGTGACTGTTTCCCCAAGCCCATAAGGGTTACCAATTGCTACGGTATAGTCACCCACCTGCAAATTATCCGAATCGGCTAGGGTTATTGCTGTTAAATTTGTCGCATCTTTTAGTTGGATTAACGCAATATCCGACCGAGGGTCTTTCCCTAATACTTTTGCATCAAACCGACGGCCATCACTCAATTGGACGGTTATTTTCGAGGCATTATCCACCACATGATTATTGGTAACGACATACCCTTTTTGCGCGTTGATTACCACACCTGAGCCTAATGCACGAAATTTCTCACGTTGGCTACCTTGACCTTGCCCCGGTGCTTGACACAGCGGTGAATTCATAAATGGCGAACCCTGCTGGCAAAAAGGCGTCATATCGCCAAAAAATTGTTGAAATTGCTGGTTAGCTTGGTTTTTGACTGTGGTGGAGCCCTCAACACTAATACTGACCACCGATGGCATCACCTTTTGTAACATCGGTGCTAAGCTTGGCATTTGCTGGCTGTCAGAAGATGCTGTTTGTGCCGCGAAAACCGTTGTCGAACCGAAGACTAAACCTAAACTGAGAGCAATAGTACTAAGTGTTAATGTGCTTTTTTTCATAGTCGGATTCTCTTATTTTTACTGTGCTGAATCATTGCTGCGATCACTCACTTAAGAATGACGGTATACCAAATTAGTTCCCTCTAACTCCCTGTATAATCGTAAAAATATATTTGAATCCTTGACACTTCTTAAACGAAATCAACGGCCATTAAGCGCCGATATTCTTCCCAGGCGTAGAGGTCGGTCATCCCACTCACGTAGTCCTGGATAAGTCGATAGCGATAGTAACGTTCCCACAGCATCAGCTCTGAGTAGGGGAGATGTTGGCACTGTTGCATATGGTGTAAATAAGCTTTGCAGTGTTTATCGGATAACCGGTGAAACAGCCTGGTTTCAATCGGAGAGCCGGGTAATTCGTCATCGGTGATCAAACGGTGGAAACTATCATAAGACAGCAACATCATCGGCTGGTAAATATCCAATAAGCCACGGATCACCCGGTAACCTTGTAACTCTAACTGCTCGACCTCTGAGTGTCGAAATACGTATTTACGCGCCACTTTCTTAAACATGGTGAGTAAGCGTCCGGCTTCGCCTTCATCCTCCAGCAAGGCATGATTGAAGGTGCCAGCAAAAATGTCCGGTAAATGCTCGATAAAACGCTGCACGGCGTGCTTAACAAGTTCACGTTGCACATGTACGCGTAGGGACATAAAAAACTGATCACCCCGACTACGGCGTTTTTTAGTATTTGCCTCTGTCCAAGCCTCTGTGACAGTTCGGGAGAAAAGATCTTTTTCATAAACATCCCCCCATTCAGCAACCAAATAACCATACAGAGCATCGACATTAAAAATCGCTTTCTCGACCGCGTCGTCTAAATCAGCGATACAGTAAGAAATATCGTCCGCGGCTTCCATAATATAGGTCAAAGGAAAACGCTGAAATTCCTCGAGTTGAGTCTCTTGCCTGAGCTTCTCAATATATTTTTCTTCTGACAGGTAGAAACCTGGTTTTTTCATTAATACCGAATAAGCGGCCGGTTTTTCACCCTGCCACCAAGCTGGTGCGGTATATTTCATTATGCAAGCAACTTGAGCGTAACTGAGGTTAAGCTGCAAAATAGTATGCACCAACCTGATTCCTTGAGCATTTCCTTCAAAATTAGCCAAGTCAGTACAGATTTTTGCCATCAGCGAGGTAATAGCGAGATCATTTTGATCAAAACCGGGAATGCCTAGCGCCAAATGCTCTTGAAACCAATCCTTGATTGCCGCCTCACCGAAATGCCCGAAGGGAGGGTTCCCGACGTCATGCAGTAAACACGCCATCTCAACGAGGCTCTCGAAGCTTCGCTCAAAATTATCAAGACCATATTGTGCCAATCCCGCTTGTCGTTTTAGCTTGAGTAAAATTTCTCGTGCGATATAACGCCCTGCTTGCTGAACTTCAAGAGAATGCGTTAAGCGTGACCGAACAGAAGCATTGCGCTCAAGTGGGAAAACTTGGGTCTTTTGCTGTAAACGACGTAAGGCTGCAGAATGGATGATACGCCCGCGATCACTCTCAAACACGCGACTAATTTGCTCTTCTGTCTCAGGTAGACGACCATGATTGAAGGGTCTTTTCACGCTGATCTTGTCTTTAAAATTAATCGTCACACTCTCTTCCTCACAGATGGCATTAATTCCGTTTGCGCCATGATAGACTATGCTAACAAGCATCATTGAATCCACCGTTTTAGTAGGAAACATCATGAAAATAGGCATTATTGGCGCGATGGAGCAAGAAGTGACTTTGCTTCGGGATAAAATTGATCAGCGTGAAACCCTACACCTTGCAGGCTGCGAAATTTATACGGGTAAGCTGCACGGCGTTGACGTCGCACTCCTCAAGTCCGGTATTGGTAAAACATCCGCCGCTCTTGGTACCACCCTGTTACTGCAACTTTGCCAACCGGATGTCATCATCAATACGGGGTCTGCAGGTGGGCTAGAAAGTAGCCTTACTATTGGGGATATCGTAGTCTCCAGCGAAGTTCGCTACCATGATGCGGACGTTACCGCCTTCGGCTACGTGCCAGGACAAATGGCGGGTTGTCCAGAGGCCTTTACTGCCGACGAAAATTTGATAAACACAGTGAAAACCTGTGCCTCAGACTTAAACCTGCATACTGTAACCGGATTAGTGGTTAGTGGCGATGCGTTCATCAATGGTGCCGATGCACTCACTCGTATTCGAACGACATTTCCACAAGCGATTGCTGTCGAAATGGAAGCTACCGCTATTGGCCATGTCTGCCATCAGTTTTCTACCCCCTTTGTGGTAGTACGTGCAATTTCCGACGTCGCAGATCAACAGTCTCATGTTAGTTTTGATGAGTTCCTAGCAACTGCGGCTGAGCAATCTTCCCTGCTGGTAGAAGCCATTATTCAAAAACTCGGCCAGTAATCTGTCCCAAATCCCGCAAAGCGCGGGATTTATAACGAAAAAAACTTTACGTTTCGCTTAAAAATCTAGGAAGAAGCTCACACTACGCCAACATTTCTAAAAATTTTAAATTCCTTTTTTTCCTCTAAAACAAGTTATCGAGGCAGCATAATTAAATTTTGCCAGCTAACCGACTCGTCTTACATATTTG
>Ga0157364_1008906_pt1 | contig 10399 bp, 9 predicted proteins | sample AttsexASBM2_FD_111476 | JGI IMG/M metagenome (GOLD analysis project Ga0157364, IMG submission 111476) | Fungus gardens microbial communities from leaf cutter ant in Ribeirão Preto, State of São Paulo, Brazil - Atta sexdens ASBM2 | ecosystem: Host-associated > Fungi > Mycelium > Unclassified ... | reverse complement strand
CATGGTAGTTACCAGTTGATCTGCTTAATATCTCGGCCATTATTGATCGCCTCGAGACGTGACTGGCATCGATCGAAAGGTCTTCTTAAGGGCTTTAAGCTGGCTTTGAGACCGTGGGAATCGACGAAGAATTGATGGAGATATGACCAAATGAAGTTTGTGACAAGTTCATTGCAATAATTTCTGCATTCATCATTCCTATCTCTCAGAGCGCTCCTCAAATATATCTCTCAGCTCTTCCATTCACACCTGAACATTCCCTTGTTGGTGAAAATTTCTGCCCAAGGTTTCCAAACACCCTTACCATTAGTGATAGCAGGCCTTCTCAATGGCCAAAGAATATCTTTGTTGCAGAGCACCACAGGGATTCTGTGGAGTGCATTGTCTTGTCACTGGATAAAAAGACTTTTGTTTTCACATCATCATCATCAAACATTACCATCTCGTATGTATGCGACTCTGAAACAGGACATTGTATTTCAGGTCCATTTGAGTCGAAAGAAAGCAGAAAGAAATATTTTTTGGAGACTGGAGTTTTTGATGCCTATTTCAGTCCTGACAGGAAGCATATTCTATTCATATCTCAGATAATACCATACCATGCAGTAGTCTGGGAAATTGAAAGGGGGGAGAAGGTGTCTCAGATTGAGGGCTTTGATTTCATATTCATCCACTGTGGTCTAAATCAGGGAAGAATTGCATCAGTGGATTGGGTAGATGAAGGTGGATCTTTAATTCAAAGAATCACCTCAAAGGATCATCCAACTCACATCCTGGTCAAGCTGTGGGACATTGGGAATGATATATCTGACAAGTTGTTTGAGATCACCAGTGTTGCTATTACCCAATTCTCTTCTAATGGGCAATATCTGGCTGTAAGAAGGCAATCTGAGAATGTTGTTGAATTATGGAATTTGGAGGATGGTGAATGCACTCATTAATTCCCTTATCCCCTGGACAACATTTCATCACTTCACTTTTCGCTCACCAGTGACTGTCTGATGGCTGCATTTGGGGAATCTCATAAATGCTGGACACACAGGAGATGTCATCCTTTGATCTTGATGTTGGCAGAATTCCTCCAGCTATTATCCATTTACCCAATGCCAATTGCCTATTTGTTCCACAAGACAATGCAGTGGAGATATGGGAGGTCTCAATGACCAGCTCAGATATGATCTTCAAGACAGAGGCTTTGACCACTTCAATTATTATTAGAAGGATGGAGAGCAGCAATTACAGTAGGGACAAATGATGGCCTACTCACCGAGTTATCCAACAGATAATAATAGACAGCCTGATAGGAAAGAAGGATCTCGAGAGAAGCAGAGTGGTTTGCGACATGGCAGTTAAGAAGAAGAAGTGTGACTTGTATATTAAACTATAGTAATACACAATATAATAATTAATTTAACACTCTCCCTTACTCAAAGTAGTAGTCATTGAGTGATAATATAAATTAAAAGAAGAGTTCATAGAACCTCCAAACCAAAGAGTGGATGGAATTGGTGGAACAGTATCTGACCAATATTTTTAGTCAAGATATCAACAGGATTCCTGGCTCCATCAATGTGGTATGGTTTGATTTTGTCATCCTCTATTGCATCCTTGACATAGTGATATCAGATGTCAATATGTTTGGACCTCTTTTCTTGCACTGGGTTGGTGCTCCAGAAGAGTGATCTGAGGTTATCACCATAGAGGTGAGGAACAAGAATATCAAAACCAATCTCACTTAGAAGATTTGATGTCCAGACAAGTTGGCGGCTATAGTCAGAGAGCACCATATACTTAACCTCAGTGGAGGAGAGGGCTACTGATTTCTGTTTGCGACTTAACCAGGAAGTGATTCCTTAAGTTAGCATAGTAAAATAGCTAGTAGTTAACTTGCGATGCTCATGGTCTTAGCCCCAATCAGAATCAGAGTATGCTACAAGCGATTTGTTGCTTAATCTATTATAGACAAGCCGATATCTACCAGTGGCAAGTAAGTATCTACAAAGGTGTAACCCAACTTGATAATGATTGTTAGAAGAGTTCGCCATCTGTTGAGCTAACTTGACAACTGCAAAGCCAATATCTGGTCTTGAGCCAATTATCAAGTACATTAGAGAACCAACCAGTTGTTGGTACTTTTGGTAGAATTTGGGATCTGTCATGACTTGGCAAAACGGCTAAGTGGAGCATGAGAAAGTATCACATGACTTTGTTACAACATCACAATTGGTGTGATGGAGGGTCACAGATGTCATGTCATAGGTCACAGTCACAGAGTGTCACATGACTAGGGTAACATGAGGACCATGGGAGAGCAAGCGCATAGCCACAGTAGTAAAGTGTATAAGTAGTAGAGAAATAAGCGAGGACTCCATCGAGTTCTCTTTGTCAAACTCTGAACAAAGAGGCAGTTAGCTTAATTCCAGTCATTGGAGTTTAGACACTGACACTAGAACTCGATTCCATACTCTGAGCACTATCTGTCTTAGATCCTGCTCAACCTTACTCTCATCTTATCGACTCTCGGTTGCTGATCACTACGATCAGTAACCACCTCCATACATAGCTGGGCCCTTGGCTTAAGGGGACTTCACTGTCAGTTAGGGACAGTGGGTAGAAGAGTGGTACCATACTCAGGTATCATTTCTAAGACCTGACCTTGCAAATGAGCAGTGTCTAGTAGTTTACTTGTACCTCTTCTAAGTATAAACCTTGTGCTGCAATCCCATTGTGGGTCAGTACATGCAGAGGATTGACGGTTACCACTAGTGGGCTATCTAGATTAGGGATCTCCTCCATGGAGTGATAGCCAAAGTACTATTAGGGCAGTAAGTGTCTGGTTGGGTGAAGATCTTGTGCCCCAACAGATGTAGTATTAAGTAAGATCACCATTAAATCCATACCTCCAGAGACGTCGCCACAATGTCTCAAACACAATACAAATCTCTCATGAGCAGCTTGCTCAACGAAAAGCGTGCCCTCACTAAATTAAGGGCAGAGTTAGAAGGCAGGAAGGGGAAGTTGTGTCGATGTTGCAAGAAGTTCAGACACCTGGCCCAAAACTGCAGGAACAAAGGAGAGGAGGAAAAGGAGACTGTCATTCCCCAGAATAAATTTGAAGTGTTAAAGAGTAAAGTGATGCAGTGTGGAGTGGAGGAAAGGACGATAAGAAGTGTGGGAATAGTGGGGGTGAAATGTTTTAAGTGTAGAGAAGAGGGGCACAAGTGCAGGGAGTGCCCAGTATGGATAAAGAAGAAGAGGGAGGAGAAGGTGGCACATGTGGCAGGGCCATGAAAGGCACAGTAGGAAGAGAGGCTGGCATGCCCTGGAAAGGAAAAAGCACAGGAAAGAGAAAGAAGGGTGAGGAGAGCAGAAGGAAGTGAGGTAGCACGCCCTGAAAAGGGAAATACGCAGCAAAAGGAGTGGAAAAGGAGTTTGTGGAAGGATTTAAGGAAGAGGGCTGAATGGTACTGTGGACCAATAGTACTATGAGATGCAGAGTTGTGGGAGTTGGGATAGCGTGGTCAAGGGGCCGTCATCACATATTTAAGGTGCCCAAGGTGTGGCAAAAGAGGGTGTTATGTGGAAGATGATTGGGGACAAGAAGTAGTCCCCTATTGGAAAAGAGAGAAGATAAGTTGATATGGATGCAAAGGAGGAAAGGAGCAGAGTGGCATGCGAGCAAGAGACTTGAGAAGCACAGCAAGAGAGGAGAAAGTGGCATGGCCCAGAAAGGCAAAAGCGCAGCAGAGCAGCGCACAATCAGGAGAGTCGGAACGTGCAGCAAGAGAGGGGGGTAGTCGAAAAGAGGTCAGGAGAACCTTCAAGATGTTGAGAGAAGTGTGGTTGAATATTGGGGTAGAGAAGATAGATACGCATGAAGGCATAATGATTGAAGCGCTCTTAGATAGTAGTGCAATGGGGATGTTTATGGATAGGCAAACGGCAGCTAAGCATGGGTTCAAGCTGCAAAAGTTAGAAAGACTGTTAGTCATCAGGAATATAGACGGCACAAATAATAGTGGAGGGGCTATTACGCACCAGGTAGAGTGCAATGTATTTTACAAAGGCCATATGGAAAGAATGAGGATGGATGTGTGCGATCTAGGGAAGACAGAAGTAATTCTGGGGATGTCATGGTTGGCAGCGCACAATCCAGAAATAAATTGGGAGACAGGAGAAGTCAAGATAACAAGGTGTCTACCTCTGTGTGGCAGGAAGAAGAAAGAGAAAATCAAGAGAGTAGCAACTGAGGAAGAAGAGAAAATTGTCTGGTGGGCAATAGATGATAAAGAAGATTGGGGAAAGGAAGAAGAGATGGAGGAGGACCATAGGAAAATCAAAGAGATAGTCCCAAAGAAATTTTTGAAGTGGAAAAAGGTATTCAGGAAGGTAGAATCTGAGAGGATGCCGACCAGAAAGATTTGGGATTATGTAATAGATCTCAAGGAGACATTTAAACCACAGAAAGGAAAGATTTACCCTCTGTCCAAGAACGAGAGAGAGGAGGTTCAAAACTTTGTGGAGGATCAGCTGAGAAAAGGGTACATCAGACCCTCAAAATCCCCTCAAATGTCACCAGTGTTCTTTGTAGGCAAGAATGATGGTAGTAAGAGGATGGTGATAGACTATTGCAGCCTGAATGATCAAACGATAAAGAACAACTATCTGCTCCTATTAATTACAGAATTAATTGACAACATGAGGAGTAAGAAAGTGTTCACGAAACTGGATCTCAGGTGGGGGTTCAACAACGTTAGGATAAAAGAGGGGGACAAGTGGAAAGGAGTGCTCACAATGCACATCGGTTCCTTTGAGCTAACTGTTATGTTTTTTGGAATGACAAATTTGCCAGCAACCTTTCAAGCAATGATGAATGAAATCCTGAGGGACTTGATAAACGAAGGAAAAGTAGCGGCATTTGTGGACGATGTGCTAGTAGGAACAGAGACAAAGGAGGGACATGATGAAATTGTGGAGGAAATATTGAGAAGACTAGAGGAGAATGACTTGTACGTCAAGCCAGAAAAATACGTGTGGAAGGTGAGGAAGATAGGATTCCTGGGTGTAGTCATTGGACCCAATGGAATAGAGATGGAGGAAGGAAAGGTAAAAGGAGTACTCAGTTGGCCAGTACCAAAAACTGTGAAAGATGTTAGAAAGTTCTTAGGCCTTGCCAATTACTATAGGAGGTTTATCAAGAATTTCGCTCGAGTAGCAAGACCGATGAACATGCTAACGAGAAAGGACAAGAAGTGGCGGTGGGAGGAAGCCCAGCAGAAGGCTTTTGACAAGTTAAAACAGGTTTTCACAACGAAACCAGTATTAGCAGCTCCAGACTTAGACAAAGAGTTTAGAGTAGAGGCCGATGTCTCAAACTATGCTACTGGGGGAGTACTCTTGGTGAAGTGCTCAGACGAAAAATGGAGACCAGTTGCTTTCATTTTGAAGTCTCTTAGTGATACAAAACAAAACTATGAGATACACAATAAGGAAATGTTGGCAGTCGTCAGATGCTTAGAAGCATGGAGGTACTTCTTGGAAGGTGCAATGATGAAATTTGAGATCTAGACAGATCACAAAAATCTCGAGTATTTCATGAAAGCTCAGAAGTTAAATCGAGAACAAGCAAGATAGGCTCTATACCTATCTAGATTTGATTTCATGTTAAAACACGTTCCAGGAAGTAAGATAGGGAAGGTAGATAGTCTGAGCAGAAGACCAGACTGGGAAATCGGTGTAGAAAGAGATAATGAAGACGAGACGTTGATAAAGCCTGAATGGCTAGAAGTTAGGAAGATGTTATCGCTAAGTCTTGATGACTCAAGGACCACTCTAGGTGAGTGTTTAGGAAGAACTCGATGGAGTTCTCCGTTGGATTGGACTATCTACTTATACTACTTTTACAAGTGGCTGTACACTACTAGTCCACGATCACATATCCTTCTAGAATGTTCTACAATCACATGACCTTGTCACATGATACGATTACTTAAGTTTCCATACTATTTATATCTTGTCTTCATTATATGACTTGATATTTGTAATCAAGTGTTTGAACGCGTGGGAAACTTTTTCCTTCTTAGGGCTCTCATAACAGAAGATAGAGAGAGTTGAAATAATAGTAGACAGGATAGATCTACTAGAGGAAGTAAGAAGGTCAAAAGTAAAGGACGACGAAGTAGTGAAGGTGGTAGAAGAAATGAAGCGAGTAGAAGTAAAGATGCTGAGAGATGAAGAATAGAGAAAAGTAGATAGCGTCATATATAAAGAGAGAAAAGTCTACGTGCCAAAAGATGAAAAGTTGAGGGCAGAAATCACTAGACTACACCATGATACGCTGATAGGAGAACATGGGAGGCAGTGGAAAGCAGTAGAACTGGTAACTAGAAATTTTTGGTGGCCAGGAGTAACCAAGGAAGTAAAGAGGTATGTGGAAGGGTGCGATACCTGCCAACAAAACAAGAATCACACAGAGCAACCAGCTGGCAAATTAATGCCAAACTCAATACCAGAGAAACCTTGGATACATATATTGGCAGACTTCATTACGAAGTTGCCCTTAGCTCAGGGATATGACTCAATCTTAGTAGTAGTTGACAGATTGACGAAAATGGTACATTTCATACCTACTATGGAGAAAACGTCGGCAGAAGGACTGGCCAGGTTATTCAGGGATAATGTGTGGAAGTTGCATGGTTTACCTAAAAGTATCATATCTGATAAAGGACCACAATTCACAGCAGGGTTAATGAGGGAGCTGAATAAGATGCTGGGAATCAAGAGTAAATTGTTAACGGCGTTCCACCCTCAAACAGATGGACAGACAGAGAGGCTTAATCAGGAACTAGAACAGTACTTAAGAATGTTCATTGACCATAGACAAGAACAGTAGCCAGAATGGTTGGGGACAGCAGAGTTCGCATATAATAACAAGGTGCACTCGAGTACTCAAACGTCGCCCTTCAAGGCAAATTACAGACAAAATCCCAGGATGGGGTTCGAGGGGAGGAAGAAAGGAAAATACGTGGGAGCAGAAAAGTTTGTGGAGAAAATGAAAGAAATACAAGAAGAGGCGAAAGCGGCACTAAAGAAAGCATAGGAAGATATGAGAAAGTACACTGACAGGAAGAGATCAGACGTAGATGAGTATAAAGTAGGAGACTTGGTCATGCTCAGTACCAAGGATCTGAAATATCAAATGGTCAGAAGGAGGACAGAGAAGTTGACAGAGAGATTTGTGGGCCCTTACAAAATTAAGGAGATAGTATTATCGAACGCAGTTAAATTAGAACTACCCAATGCAGTAAAGATACACCCAGTAGTTAATGTTAGTAGAATACGGAGATACGTGGGCCAGGTAGAGGGGCAGAAGAAGGAGCAACTGGCTCCAGTTATAATCGAAGGGGAAGAAGAATGGGAGATAGAACAAATACTAAATAAGAGGAAGGTTAGAGGAAAAGATAAGTATTTAGTATGATGGAAAGGATTTACAGCAGAGTCAGACACCTGGGAAGGCAGGGAGAATTTAGAGAACGCAAAAGAAGCAATCGAAAAATTTGAGAAAGAGTATTGGCAAGACATAGAAGATGTGGCGTGGCAAGAATGTGAGGAAACGATGTTCAAGCATGGAGAATTACCAGGGAAGTTCACAGCAAAGATGTTATATGGATGGTCAGACAAATAATATGACCAGGAATATTGGGGAAGATTAGAGAGAAATTGGAGGTGATAGAAGGGCAAGAAACCAGTAAGAAGAGGAATGATGAAAACAATTCCAGAAGAAGAAGAAGTTGAGGAAGAAAAATCAGGAGTACAAGAATGGACAAAGGAAGATAAAGACAAAATGGGCAACATGGTGGACCCATATTACAAGTTGTAGAGAAATTCCTCGGGACGAGAAAACTTAAGAGGGGGGTGGTGTCATGACTTGGCAAAACGGCTAAGTGGAGCATGAGAAAGTATCACGTGACTTTGTCACAACATCACAATTGGTGTGATGGAGGGTCACAGATGTCAGGTCACAGGTCACAGTCACAGAGTGTCACATAACTAGGGTAACATGAGGACCATGGGAGAGCAAGCGCATAGCCACAGTAGTAAAGTGTATAAGTAGTAGAGAAATAAGTGAGAACTCCATTGAGTTCTCTTTGTCAAACTCTGAACAAAGAGGCAGTTGGCTTAATTCTGGTTATCGGAGTTTAGACGCTGACAGGATCACACTGCTTTTCATTTAGTTTAAAGCTAAACTCAGATGGCAGTGGAGTATGAGTAGAATTAGTTGCAACATTAAAGTATGCTAGCACCTTCTCCAAATACTCACATTGATCAATAAATATCTTTTGATTTTTATGATCACAGCTTATGTGCATGCCTAGGAACTCTGTGGTTTCACCAAGGTCATGACATTCCTATTTAGCCATAAATTTCTACTTCAACTCATTGAGGAGTAGGGAATCTTTAGTACCCATAAAGTAAACATCATCAACATAGACAATGGCTATAACTAGTGCTTTAGTCTTTTTGTTATAATAGTAATATATACCAGCATTGGATTTACATCTCTTAAATCCTTGGACAAGCATTGACTTGGTCATTGTGTACTACCAGGATAAACCAGCTTGCTTAAGGCTATACAATGCTTTGCAAAATCACTAGACTTTGTTTTCTTTCCCAGGTAGTTTGAAACCTTCTGGCTGCTCCATATAGATTTCCTTATCTAGATCACTATATAAGTAGGCTGTTTTGATGTCAATGCTTTGGATATCTAAATCCTCAAGTGCAGTAATAGCAAGAAGCAGTCACACAGTTTCATAGCGGACAACTGGAGAGAATAATTCATCAAAGTCAATGCCTTCGACTTGAAAAAAATCCTTTGGCAACAAGATGAGATTGATAACAACTATCAGACTTGATATTAAACACCCAGCAGTTCTTGACTGCTTTTCTTCTCTTAAGAAGGTCTATAATTTCATAAACATCTCTGTCTTTGAGCGATTTCAGCTCCTCAAGGCAGGACTCAAGCCACCTTTTCTTAGAGTCAGCTAGTAGTTTAGTGATATCTTTAAAGGTTTTTGGTAGAACATGAGTCTTAGTTGCTTTAAGTGCCAAGAGAAAGCAAATATGCTCTACTTTCCCTTCTCTTGCAAGGTGTACCATGTGGTTGGTAATAGCTATGGTAGCTAACTCGTCTGCTAGAGGTAGAGTATCTATCCTATTTCCCTCTATGTCAATTATGATAGGTCATTGTCCTACCCAATCAACTTTATAGCAGATTCCATTTATTTTAACAATATTGTCCCATTGACTATATGGATAGTATACTCCTCCAACTGGAATAGTCTCAGGCTGTGTTTGAATATGTCTATGAGCATTCTCAAGCATTCTGCGCACTATATTTGGATCAGCCTCACCAGGATATTGTTGCTACTCAGGGTACCTCAAAACATCTATAGGATAGCAATTCTCTCTATATATATTGCTTTCTTTGTAAGGGACTCTAGTCTCATGGGTTGATCTCCTCAAGCTATATCTCAGAGGAGAAACATCTTCTCCTGGCTATGGGTCACTACCTCATTTTTGAGGTATTATAGTTGGAACCTGAGAAGGAGTATACTGTGAGGGACCAGCTTTAGGAGGAGGAGAGCTTGGGGAATGCATCTCAACATCTTTATCTTCATTATCTTCAACCTCTTCAATTTTTACTGAGGACCATTTAGGTGGTGTATTATGAGAGCCCTAGAGAGGAAAGAGTTTCCCATGCATTCAAACATCTGATCTCTAACATCAAGTTGTATAACAGGGTCAAGATATAAATAGCATGGGAAATTAGGTAATCATATCACGTGACAAGGACATGTGATCATGTAATAATAGGGACATAGCCACTTGTAAAGTAGTATAAGTAGGTAGTCAAATCCAATGGAGAACTCTATCGAGTTCTTCCTAAACACTGTGGGAAGGATAACGAGTTTGGAGGGGAAAGTGGTCTTTGAGTTTTGTAGTTGAAGGTCAAAAAAAATCTCTATATTTTTGTGTCGTGTCACTTTTACTATTCTAGCTTATGTAATAAGTAAGAGTGTTTTTGCTAATTAATTAAATAATTAAATAATAAAAGTGAAAATAGTAATAAATGAGATGCACAGAGGAATATAATCAAACTAGGGAAAAGAAATGAGAAAAGGAAGAACTATCAGCATTCTGCAGGTAGCCCAAAGGCTACCCCCACAGTGTTATAGTCAATCTACTATATTTTCTTCCTACAACAGTCTATGGAATAGTAGATAGTATAGGCTAAAAGGTTGCTATGCTTCCTTTCAAAAAAATCAATCTCAAGTCCATTGTTAGATACATATACAATCTATAGTCTAATACTATTGAATACTTCTTTATATACTACATT
>Ga0157364_1008905_pt1 | contig 10400 bp, 3 predicted proteins | sample AttsexASBM2_FD_111476 | JGI IMG/M metagenome (GOLD analysis project Ga0157364, IMG submission 111476) | Fungus gardens microbial communities from leaf cutter ant in Ribeirão Preto, State of São Paulo, Brazil - Atta sexdens ASBM2 | ecosystem: Host-associated > Fungi > Mycelium > Unclassified ... | reverse complement strand
GAGGTGCCGTGAAGATCTAGGAGTGTGAGCAGTACGAGCTGAAAGGCTCCCATACTGTTTGGAGGGCAGGGGGCATAGATGCCAAACAAACCTGACCCCTATCTATCGTCGTAGAAGCTGTTCCTAGGAAAGATTATGCTTATCGGGTATCTAATCAATTAATCCCCCAAACCGTGGAAGCTTAAGCGGAGATGAAAGAGTAGGGTGAGGGAAAGGGGGGGAAGCCACTAAATTGAAGGCTTCGCTCGCTCTAACGCTCGTTTAGTAGACAGCAAGTGGAGTGCATAAGCCCCTTTAGAGAGAGGGGCGAGTACTACACGAGCTCGTAAGTAAAGTACGGGTACGGAACGAGCCTTGTCTACGAAGCAGAGCGACCTCGTCTTGCTTGCTTCTGGCGAAGCTTCTAGCACTAGATAATAGGCATTCTGGTATGGTAGGAATACTACTTTTTAGGTCGACCACTACATAGGAGCGATAGCGAAGCCAAGCCGTATAAAGGTGAGCAGCCCTTATAGCAATAGCAAACGGCCTACTTATAGCCCTATTTTATTTTCCCACGAGACCAGGGTCTTACGGTCGGGAGAACTACCTAACTAAAGAAAAATAGTGCTCTTTCTTTTTTTTCCGGTATGCCGTGTTGGCGCATTACCAAATGCCCTAAGACCTTATTGTCCCTTCACCCCAAAAGCCTGCCTACTTAGCCGTGTCCCCTGCTCCCATTCTCTTCCTCGTTAGAAAGCCGTTCGGTTGGCGTGCTTTTGTATAGACCCACCATATAGTCTTTTCGACCTCTTAAACTTATTTAAATTTAAGTACCTTTCTTCTCTTCCGCTTTTCTAGCTGATTGAAGCAGGGATAGCCTCCACGTAACTAACATGGCCGTCTTGAGCAAAACAAACTCAGCCCTACTTAGCCCTACCTAATACGGAGCAGCACCGCTTGCCCTATCCTATGGTCTCGAGGCAAGGAGCCGATTGGCTTCCTTCGTTTCATTACAGGGTTGGGGAGCTTTGAGCTAGGCTGCTGCTACGATGCTTGAGGTGTGGAAGTGAACCGATCCAGCTTTTGTGTTTGAGCCGGTCGATGAAATGTAGTTTATAGTTTTGCTTTAGCGAATGAGAAGCAGGGTTTGCCACCAGGGGGCAATGCAACAAGAAGATAGCCCTAAGTGCTGGGCTAGCGATACCAAAGGGGTATGGATTGTTGGCAAGGCTAAAAAACACATCGCGACTGATGCCGTTGTCGCGCTTGACCTGCTAAGCCTTTTGGGCTTAAATTCGGAATCCAGGATAGGATGGATTGGCCGAACTTCGCCGCTCGGCCCTCTAAGAGATCGACCTTATAACAACTGTTTTACCTTCTCTAAAGCGGTATAACAATAAGTAAGGAAATTTCTTGAAGCGGAAAGGCGAAGACTTTTTCGAGGTCTTTTGCATGCTTCCGAAAAGCTATTTAAATGCGATCTAGAGGCCTTGCCTAAGGTAAGCTTTGCTTCTCAATAGCAAGCCCTCATTACCAAAGCGATAACGGAGACTATTTCTGAGGGAAAGAAAGAATTTCTGTACTAAAGCTTTCACGTGGCGAAAAGAATTAGTCCAATGCCTTAGTTTCGACGCAGCAAGGAGAACAGGAGGAAGCGTGGGAGGCACCTATCTTTGCTTTGAACGAATCGTCTTAGCTGCTACACTAGGAAGAGTCTATTGCTCTTTAAGGCCAAATAGACTGAATTAGTGAAGTATGGCATCAGTCAAGGAACTGATTGACCTAAGTAAGTAGGCTAGTGTAGGATTTGAGGAAGATCAGGGGAATTAAGCCAATCTTTCCTTATTAAATAGAAAAAGCGGTTTGTGTAAAAAGAGGTTGTTTGCTTGAGGACGAATCGGTTGTGAAAGAATAGGTTGTTAGTTAGAATCCGATGTATAGTGCTTACTTTCCTGAAAGCTTAGTAAGGTGCGGAGCGGGGAAAGGGATTGACCTTTCATTCTGTAACGCAGGTATAATAGCAGGCTCGCAGAGCTAAGCCTTCAAGTCCTAGTCCTACTACTTACTATATTACTCCTATTCTATCTCGCCGCTTTTTTTGTGATACCTTTTTTAGTTAATGGATTTCCTATGCTTCTCTTTCCTCAGCCGCTTTAGCGCGCCTAGCTGACTTAGTTACAAGGGTCCCGAGACATACAGTGGCGCCAAAAGCATCAATACTACAAGCTTTTCCTCAACCCCAGAGCAGGCTCATTTCTTTGGTCTAGGCCTGTGTAACCTTATTCACTCATCCCTAAGGCTTGAAAAGCACAGACGGAGGAAGAAATTACTCAAAAAAAGAAGGGAAGCCCCTACTGAGGGTTCTGTTAAAGGCAGGGTTGAAGACATGCTCTTTATGGTCCGGCTGGAAGGCAAAGGCCCACTTTCGTAGAGGAAGTTGAAACTCGGCCGAGCTAAGATTCCTTACTTGAATCGGTTCCACACTTAACCCTGGAAAGGAGGGCTCGAACGACTCATCCCCAGTTTACACAGATGGAGGGGCGAACTCCTCAACACAACAAAAGGGGTGGCATCTACTTAGGATACTCACTCGGGGCCTTTAAAGGAAGGGCAAATACGGCAACGAGTTTGAGCGGATCATCCAGGTCTTCCTTCTTGGCCTTGGAAGTTCCAGGGTCTATCTTTATAGTAAGGCTGGACGTAATATCCACTTCCCCTTGTGGAGTGAAGTGGGATGCTAAAGGTACAAAATAAAAGTGAACCGTAGGATATCGTCTTACCCCTTAACCAGGAACTCAAGCTCAAGCAGTCTAAGCCGGCCGGAAGTGACTTCGCTAGCCTTTGGGCTTAAAGAATCGCTTCGCACCTTCTGTCTTCTTTTCTTAAGGATATCCCCAATAGTCAAGATCTCATGCAGGAGAGAAAGAAGGAGCTGCATGTGTTCTTGTTCGAGAATCGGGATAGGTCCCTTTGACCCCAGCCGAAGCCTCATCTGAGGGGGAAGGAGCTTCTTTAGTAAAAGAAGATGGCATCGAATACGGTCTTTGCAGGAAGAATTGGACAAAAAAGAAGAGGAATCGCAATCGGAGCACTAAGCCCTTCTTTCGAACCTTAACCATGAAAGTCAGTCAATATTGGCTTCCTCGATTACACAGTTGACCACACGCATTCAACGGTAGGGAGTAAGACCTTCTGTTTACAATTTTTAACGTAAATTCCAGAGATACTCATCGAGTGGACCATACCAAGGTGCGAAGCGAAAGCTCCTTCTTTGCTTTTCTGATCTCATTGTGGAAGTACCGTGTAAAGATAGGCACCTTATCTATGCAATAACGATCTCACTCTTCAAGACAGATTCGTGAACGGTCAATCTACGCCATGGAAGTCCTTATCTTACTTAACCGGCTTAGCGCTCGCTGTCCGATTTCTTTTCCTGAGCTAGGTAAATCCTTCTTCATAAGCCGGTTAGTCTATCCATCTGATCTTTCGAGTCGCTCATCTGATCCTCTCTTTCCTGCTCTTGCCTCTCTGTCTGCCCTAGCCCTATCACCTAGGCTTTCTGACTTTCCTGAGCTTGCCATTCCCAGCCCCTAGAGGAATAAATACCCGTACACACCGCCCAATTCTTTTCTTGCCGAGGACCAGCGCTTCTACGACTGGGTAAGATGCTTGGAATTCTTTAACTGCTACATCAATTCCTTACGATATCCCCGCTTCAAGGGAACAGCACCCCGACCCTACCTCTTCTGGTTGAAGTTCCGATGAACCCTAAGCCGGGTATTAACTCCAGAGCCAAATTTATCTGTACCGCCTTCTTACCGTCCTATTACTGGTCTCAGCCCTAGCCGTATGACTAGCCTAGGTTCAAATCAAGCAGTGCCAGATGCTTCTGAAATAGCTGCTTCTTACTTATCTTATAGGTGTGGGGCATAAATAAGTAGTAGGTTTCAGCCAAGCAGTTGCTTTAAAGAGGATGCGCCATGGTTCTTCTTACAGGGAGGGGAATTTACTTATAACAAAGGCCTGTTTGAAGAAGGTCCAATGTCCAGGCGAAGTAATCGAAAGAGCCGTTCCAAAGCTTTCTAGAGGTGCCTATAAGGAAATGTTAACTACGAATGACTAGTTAGAGTCGAGTGGATAGTCAGTCTCGCGGCAACTAGACTCTCAAAAAGAGACCTTGCTTTTCTTTTTGCACGAACAGGGAAAAGAGAAAAGCGGGATATACTAGTCATAGCCCAAAACGAAAAACTGCCTTCCTTTGCCTCTAGGTTCCTTGCCCCTTGGTTCTTTCAACCGTACTTCCTTGGGGCTTGCTGCTTATGACCCCACCCTTCGCACCAAACGCCGGCAAACCGCTGCTAAAGAAGAATGAACTGGGTAAGAAAGATTTTCTAGAACCAGAACCTTGGTGTCATTTCATCCATCCCCTCGTTGTTCCCCGAGACCTTCAAATTCGAATAAGAGCTTAAGAGCTCGATCAATAGTTAGTACCCACGGATTAACCCACTAGCCTTTACTTCTCTCCATGCCGAGATGGACTGGAAATGGATATGAAGCGACTAGTACTGCAGCTGGCGCATTTACTGGTTCGACTGAAACGGATTACAGGTAAAAAAGGTGAAACCCCCAGCATCTTCATGGTAATGGGTGCTTCAACAGGCTCTGTAATTGAAAGCCAGAACTAGTGAAACTGGTTCACAAGCAACAAGGTTATTGGCTCGGTCAACCGAATCGACGGGTGAAGCTAGCTACCTCAAAGAAAGGGTGCTTTTAGTGCTGACCCAAGTCTAGCGATGATAATGCGATGTGCTAGCGCGCCCCTGCCTCCCGAACCAGGGGATGCATCTTTATTTCAAACTCTTTATTACCTAGTACGGGTGGATACGCCTTTGGCTCTGTCTTTGTAGGAACTATATTTGGATCCGCTACTTGGTCCCTAACCGCGGAGTTTCAATATCAATCTACTGCATCTCGAGGGTCGAAAATGGCTTTCCTGTTGTGGCGGTTGCTGTGGCTAATATGCCTCTTCTTCCCCTTGTTCGGTCAAGGCGAGGGTAAAGGGAAGGTGCCTAGCCTTTCATATGAATCTGACTCTATCCATTCCTTTTGAATAAGGGGCGTAGCGGTAGATGAAGGAAGGCCCTGAACCAAGAAAAGAAAGAAAGGAGTGGAAGATTCAAGAACTCTTGTCTAGAGCTCCTGTAGGTCCCCATAGGATGAAATGAGTGCATCTATTCTACCCCGTTCTTTTCTTTCCATACATAGTATAACTTCGTTTGTAAGCATCTAATACAGCCCTGTCCTGTCTATGTCTAAATAGTGCAAATTTGGTTCGAATAGACTTCAATGCAGGGCGAGGCTCTCCTTGCTCGTTCAGAGCAAAGAAGGAAGTTACGTATGACGGACTCCTTTCTTTTTTACTGGGCACGAACGGTAAAAGAATAAGAAGAAGTTGTTACAGTTCCTGGCATTCGAAAGACCTATGCTTTTTGCTCATCCGGCGAAAGGTCCTTCTTATTTGTTTGAGGAAAGCAAGTGACATAGTTACTGTCCTAAGTAAGGCAATGAATATTCTCGAGCTAACCTAACTGCTAGGGGGAAGAAATTCGACGGCAACTTGCACACTCCAGCCGGACGAGGAAACGACTAAAAAAAGAAAGTCGAGGAGGAAGTTTACATACTCTTTCTCTGTTACCTCCTCTTTAGATTGGACAGCATTTGTCATACAAGCTTTAAAGCCAGCAGACCGCTTGCCCTTGTTCTTCCCATAAATTTACCAAAAAAGGTTCCACACGAGCCACCCACTGACGCCACTCGTCGCAGGCCTCAGGCCAAGAGCTCAGGGCCTTTTGATCAAAGACTCGCTTTCAGTCTGGTGCTGGACCTTTGAATGGTAGGTCTTCTACCCTATTAGGGTAATAATTGGAGATGGCGGGAGAAGGGCGTCGGGCCCAGCAAGGGAAAAAGGTAGCAAGGTAATTTTCATAGACATGGATAGTGTCATAACCATCTTCATCTTGGTTGTGAGAGAGAGAGATTAAGCTCTTAGGGGAGACTTTTCAATAACTGTTGAAAGAAGAGATGAAGAGGGGGGAAGAAGGTGCAAGCTGGAAGGTCTTGAATAAATCAAATCAGGAGTGGATGCTGGAAAAAACACCCACGATCGAATTGTTAGGGTCCAATGGGATAAAAAGAATCATGAAATTGAAATTTGAAAACGGCTGCCCACAATCTACGAGGAAAGCGAGACTTGATGAGCTTTGAGAGACGGGGGAGTGACGGCATCCATTAATTGAAAGGACGGCTTTCGTCACCCGGCCTCATCATGACACGCAACCCAGGAAATACGGAAGAGACACGTGTTTAAAGAAAGAAACATATAGGAAAAAAACCAGAGAACACACGTGCTGTTCACAAAATAAAACCTTTCATACGAAAGTCCTTGAAAAAAAAAGGGGGCCTTTTCTTTTAGGAGGATTCATGTCGAGGTTTTTTCCTCTCCAGTGACGACCGTTTGAAAAGGGAAGTCATCAGATGAGCTTTTATGGAAGCAGCGTCTATAGGTCTTGTTTCCAGCCTGTCTTGTCTTCCAGTTCAGAAAGAATAAAACATTCGATCATGTCTAATTTCGACCCGGAGATCATGTATGAGCTAAGGTCAGCAATCACATAAGTCATCTTCAAAGACTTCACTGAAGAAAGCTAGGGGTCAGGCTTACTTTCCGAGTAAGTATGGGATAGAAGACAAATCGACTGTACTCGCCCTTCACTCCCACTGTCCTTATAGGCGAAAGCCACCTCATTGACAGATTACGGAGCTACCCAGCTTCTCTTAATGCCAAGTAGTAGAAAAACCGCTTTCCCGAGCTCGCTTTATCGAGTTAACGAGGTAACAGAGCGGAACCTTGGGCAAAGACATACCCGGCATACTCAAATTCCTCATCTCCGTTCCTCAGTTGAAGAAAATAAAAATTTGATTAGCCTCGGGAAGGGGGAACAGCATAGCTAGGAGTTGTTCCATTCTCCTCGTATAATCACAGACATTCACTGACTTTTGGAAAGGCACCCCAGACATACTAAGATTCATAATATAGAAGTGTCTAGCCTAGCCGCATTGATGACCCCAGATCTTGATCGATTAATAGGACCGATCCCGACCTTTATTCAGCTTCAGGGAAAGAAAGGAGGAGAAAACCGCTAGGCTCCGCAGATAAGACGGGATTGAACTAAGAGAACGAACGGCTATTCCTATCATCAAGAAAGTCGGCTCCATCAATGAATTACTTTCCCCTAACATTGCTATTCTTAACAACCTCAAAGAGCATCCTTTAAAGAGCGGGCCTCAGGGCGATAAGAATCCTTCTTAGATAAAGCATTAAGAGCCACTCCTTCAAAGAAAATGTGAAGGGCTCGGTGTAGAACTCAACCTCGATAAATGCCTATAAAAGAAGGAAAGGAAACTCAGTAACTACTTGAAAGAATTAGCTGCAGATGCAGGTGCAATAGTCTTTGAGTAAGGAAGTTAGACGGGAGAAGACTCCTTGGTATGAAAGCTGGTAGTGAATTTCACTCTGTATCGAGACGCCCAGTCTATTATATATCTGTGTACCAACCATCCATCTGAAAATATCAATTAGAGACTACTGTCTGAGCTGTCTGATCGAGAATAGGAAGAAGAATGCCTGCGTGCTTAAGGGTGGGTGAAAGAAGGACTCTTATTTTCCGGTCCTCAAAACGGGAGAAAGAAGGCAACTAAAAGAAAGCTAAATCGAATCGGAATAGGATAAAGAACGCACGAAGGATCAGAGAGAAAGAGGATTCTAAAAGCTAAAAGCCTAGAAGACTAGATTGTCAGACTCGGAGGTAGCAGTAAGATCTCTGTCTCCAGAGAAGGCATGAGGGGTTTCTAAAAGTCTCCTCTCATTACTTATGGATAAAGCTCTTAAGCTTAAGCTTTTACGAACAGAAAGATCTTCCAATTCTAAATAAGAATGAGAGTCTTTCAACTAGATGTGCTCCTTTGGCTGGGTTTGAGAGAGAGAGAGCGTGAGATAGTTGGTCTAATAGCTAGTCCAACTTCCTTGTATCTGAAAGCGATGACAGGATGTTAGGTCTAGTAAGGAGACTTTTTGGATAATTTACTTCCACGAATAGACTGTTAGGCTAAGAAGAATAGGTTGGGATCGATCCCACCTTTGAAAGAGTGGTTTTGTTCTATCAAATCAATACAATACAGCTTATCGAGTTATCAAGCTGAACTGCCTTCTGTAAGGAGCTTGAATCGTTCGTTTACTCTAAGTCTTATTACCGACGCGATGGATTGCTATTTGAAAACACTTTCAATACAAAAAGAGCTCCTTCCGGCTATACTCTAGTTGGACAGTCTCAGTCTTAGTTCAGTTTGAATCCGAAGTCAAGGAGGCACGAAGAGCTAACATATATGTGTAGTGTTTTTTCGCCTAATTCTTGTATTGGTTCTTGACTTTCTGTGTAAGAGCCCCATCAGGAGATAATTGCTATGTCTGGTATCTACGCAATTACCAATACCCAATAGATTGAAATCAAGGAGAATATGCCCCTTCCTTAGTTAAGAGATCTCCGAAGACGGACAAGGAAAGAAGAATCTGAACAAGAGGAATGAAGACGGCTAGCCGAAAGACAGGAAGGAGATAGATAATCTAAACCTCAAAGTCAGGGCGTGTGGGGAGACAAGGGGCCTAAGCCTTTGAAACTAATGGAATCGGGGATGCGGCATTGCAAAACGAATTACCTCTATAATCACCACCCCATCAGGACGACTCCTTTCAAAGCTGAATAAATAAGAGGTGCTTACGAGTTAGCCTATTTGGATCAGATTTCCATAAGTGTCACATCTTTCTTTTATTCAGCTTTATGTTCTATTTCCGTCCCTCGCTAACGCAGAGGCGTACGGGAGTCATATAATAGGAGAAGAGGAAGAGCGTAAGGAGATATCTAATTAAAAGGCAAGAGCTCCCCGAAGCAAAGAAGAAATGTTTGATGGAATTAACAACCACAGTGGGCTAAGGTAGCGATTTGATCTGAAAGAAGGTACATGCTCATAGAGTGAATATCGAACGATCAACAAGACTACCAGGCCCTTCCAGCTAAAAGCTAAAGGCTGGGAAAGAGGCGGTGGCTAGTCTTGAACCATTCAAAAGTCAGCAGTGGGAGGAACAGAGCCAAGACTCAGGCTGCCTTCCATTTCTTATTGACTAATGCACCACGAACCACTGTCGGAGACGGAGTACGTAAACTTTCTTCTGATGTCGCTTTCTACTTTGCCCGGCCGTGGTATTTATTCCTTCCTCTGGCTGTTCGCCTAGCTCGAGGAGAGGGAAGATAGCGCGAACGAGTCTGTCCGGCTTTCTACTTTTCCTGAGATTGAAAACATGAGGTTCACCACCCCGAAGCAGCACCGTTGGCTCTATTCTATGGTCTATGGGCAAGCCGCCCACTTTCGCGGCTTTCTAGGGCGCACTTGACTCCTTTCCTTGATGAAGGAACCGAAGTAGCGTGAGTGAGACCAACCCTTTCGGAACATCATATAGCAGTTCCCTGTGTGCCCTTTTTGATGGAAAGCGCTGGAAAGGATACCGTGTGCTCCCTGCCCTGAGACAAGCCCTTCCTTTGTCTTTTTGACTGAAACAGGTTTTTGTCTTATGAAGAAAATCGAATCTTTAAGACCCTCGGAATACCACCCAACGGAGCGGCGGCTCCCCGTGTCCTTTCTACCCAACAGGACAAGAGTATACAGGTCCGCCAGGCCAGGGGCGAATAAGAGCTCGTCGAACCGAGATTCTTTACTCCCGAGGTCAATCAGTCAATCGGTAGTCCTCCAATTGCTTATCGAAAGCCCGTTTCTAAGAAATAGTTTATGCCCCGGATTGACAAAAGAGGCTTCCATTTTAGATTATTGTGTAAACATGAAAGTTTACAATCGGGTTTGTATTCATTGAGACAACAAAGACAGTGGACTCTGAAACCAACGATTTCGCTGGATCTAAGAATAACGTAGCACAGAAAACCAGACTCACCAAGGACGGTGAATGGGCAATACGTAGAGGAGACCCTTCCTCCTATAGATTGTTTTATAGCGGTACGATTACGATGCTTTCTCCGAATGGAAGAGGGGCGGCTTTCCTTTCTTTACCCGGTAGTACCGAAGCCTGTAATTGACGGCTGGAGGGAGCTATCCGACTCTGTCAGGAGCTGGCTAGGAAGTTCCGTACGTGACATTTCTTTCTGGTTTGAGAGAGTCCTTGTATTCCTTTCCCAGAGTACTCTGTATCCAAAGGCTAAACTAGTGGGTTATCTAGGTAGTTAATGTAGCGAGGCCCCGCCGAAAGAAGGCATCGATCATTTGTTTCTCGACTGCTTTTCGTGCAAAATGGAATAACT
>Ga0157364_1008903_pt1 | contig 10401 bp, 4 predicted proteins | sample AttsexASBM2_FD_111476 | JGI IMG/M metagenome (GOLD analysis project Ga0157364, IMG submission 111476) | Fungus gardens microbial communities from leaf cutter ant in Ribeirão Preto, State of São Paulo, Brazil - Atta sexdens ASBM2 | ecosystem: Host-associated > Fungi > Mycelium > Unclassified ... | reverse complement strand
CAGCGTCATAAGAGATCTGTCTTCCAAATAAAGTAATAACAGCAAGGTATGGGGGGGGGGGGGGACATTTATCGTTTGCAGAAAACACCGCGATGAATGTAGACGAGATTTAGCAAGTTCCGCCATATAATTCAGGAACGACACTTCGAGAGTTACTGCCAAACTTGTGAGTCGAAACGATATCGAGTTGCAAGACCATCGAAATGCCATCGAAAAGTCGCAAGAAGGAGACTTGCGAGCATCCTCTTCATGTTTACGTCTGCACGAGGACGCGGTCCTCTCGAGCCACACTCAAATTATGACAATAAAAGTACTTTATTTCTCGGTTTCAGATCGGTGCCCTGAAGAATTATTACCTCTTCTCTCACAAGCGATTACACAAGAGATCCCTCACTGCGAGCGAACCACATCACAAGGCGCTCAGGGATGAACCGCGGGTAAGTCGACGTGTTCTTGTTTCTGCGCTAATTAAGAGACATTAATTACGAGATGCACACGGGAACGAGATTTGATTCATACTCAAAGAGTAAGACGTAATGTTTGAGAGCCATAGTAGATTTATTCCAGGTCTGTGAAAGAAAAATTTAATTAGCTTTAGTCACGGTATTAAAGATTTTGCTTTTACTAAAAAAAAAAAATTATATTTAAAATTAAATTTGCGTGCAAAAAGCGAAATAACGGAGTGTGCAGTCATAAGAGACAGAAATAAATATAATTAGAATAAGATAATTATAATTATAAGCAGTGTATACTTCTTTCATATATACAAACGTTTTATAAATTTATTGGACAATCGACATGTTAATGATTGTAACGATTGTTCGGACAGAAAATTCATTGCTATAAGCGCTATTAAATCACTTGGTAAAACTCTTCACGATCGGTCAGCGTAAAAGCGACGTGCATTTCGACAAACAGCTTAATTGGCCAAGTCCGTTTAAAGCACGTTAACGATTGCAAGAAATACGTGTTCTGGCTGGTGAATGTTTGGCCGAAAGAAACCCCAGAATAAAATTGTGAATTAAGATGAAAATAATTTTCTAAAAATAAGATTTACTATCATCGATTTTTAACAATTTTTTAACAACCAAATTAGTTAAAAATATTTTTCTTTAATAATTTTAACTTTATGAAATGTTGTTGTAATCGCGCCATTTTATCTTATCGAAAAAATACTTTTTTATTTTTGCAACAAAACTGAGAGAGAAAGAAAGATATTTACAAAGTCTGGAAAATGTCAATAGGATCAAAAAGGCCAGAAAGGATATGAGTTCAGTACTGAGATGTTTTGAAAACAAGCTGTGCAATATATGTTACGTAAATAATAAAGTCCCATCATAAAAATGTTACATTTTTTTCTCAATATGTATCCTTGCGTTTTCAAAAAATCATTCTCCCGTTTGTATGCAGTTTTTTTATAGTTAAATATTCTGTCACGCAGTGACAGAATATTCAACGGTAACGGTATACCTCACAAAGGATCGCAAAATATGTCTTCTTTTTTTTGATTGACCAGAAACGTGTTTTTGTTTGGTTCTAGTCTAAATTTTAGCGATTTTGTGATAAAAAAACGTTGAGTTTTAACTATGAAAAAAATCAGCCAAGGATAGAAATTATTTTGCAACTGTAAAGCAAGAAACATTTTTTTATGGCATACGTAAAGAACGATTTGTTGAAGTACTTAAAAATTCAGCTAGATTTGAAAATAATTATATTGGATTATTTTTTAATATTATATTGTACGCTCGAACTGACTGCTTAAATGTCAAAATTTTTTTTGCAGGCTTATCACGTTTAAATACTTGTCTCTACATAATTATTTTAATAATCCAATATAATTATTTTCGGTATCTGGTCTAATTTTTCTAGATTTTTTTCCATGTAGTAAAACGTTTTTAACACTTAATTCAGGATTGTAATATATATATTTTTCCGCAGATGTTATTTTTTTGTGAAAAAGACGGCATAATTTACGTGCATTATTATTCAACAGTAATAAATCATAAATCTGTCGTAGCCATAAATAGTTTATGAAATTCCATCCTTATACCTGTAGATTTTTTTCGAATTTTTCACTATAATATCACTTTAGTACTCGCGCGGGAAATACCTGGTGGTCGCTTTAAGTGCACTCTCGGTGAAGCCTCGTCGTCCCTTCTCTCACGAGGACGTAGCAAAATATCTCACTGTTTCGAGAGACAATATTGTCGTCGCCGCGTTTTCCGCCATTGTCCTCGTCTCGATAAGCTCCTTCTCGCGGGTGAAAATTACGAAGTGGAAGGGTAGACGAAGTGGCCGGGAAAATATCGTGTCGAAGAGAGAAAGAGAGAAAGGAACAGAAATACAATTCTTTGCGAGGGATCGCGATATAGCATAATTATGAGCTAGTATTCGCGGGGAACACATTATCGTGAGGAAAGTGCCATTTGCACGGGATGAATGTGCGGGGGTAACTTCCGCGCGAGATACAGTTTTTTTCGAACGCGCTCAGAGATCGCCGGGATTTATGACTGGCAAAGTCACGGAAAATACGTGACCGGAAAATCTCTCTCGTTTTCCTGACGATCGTGACTGGCTGCTTATTAATTGTGCAGCACGCTTAGTTGACCACTTAATTGTTCGCTAAAAAATAGACGATCAATGTTTCATTTTATTGTTCATTTTTATATTTTGATGAAAAAGAGTCATGCTCATATCGATGCAAACTTACTGCGAATAAAAAGAATTATTAACACCTTATTTCTTTCACTAATTTTTTTTATCATGTTTGAAAAAGCATCGTACTACTTGAGAAATTGTTTTTCCGAGAAATTGAGGAAAATATGTATACATAAAGAAATTCTTCACATAATTTTAGTCTGAATTTTACAACTTTCTTCATTGGGATTATTACGGACTATTATTGAATTTGAAAATTAAAATTCCGCATAACTTTTATTAGATGGTTTGCTGGCAGAATAGTGATTAATGTCGGTATTTAAATTTTATTTAATTTTTTTTCTAAAGGAACATTCAATATTTCACATCTGATGAATCGATTAAATGGAGTATTTAATAATTTATTTGATCGAATATTTATGTTGATCTGTATTTATATTGATACTTACATGAAACATTATATTGTTTATTTTAATAAAAATTCATAAATATTGATAATTAAAATTAACTTAAACAATTACAAGTTCTACTTAATTAGCGACTATATTTAGTGACATTTCCTTTATTATTTGTGTGTGTGAAATTTTGACTTCTATCTACAACTGTTTATAATTCATAAGAGAATACGGCAACATCTGCTACTATTCGACTTCACGATTGCCATAATCGTTTGATTTTAAGAGACTTTTAGCATGTTCAATAATCGATATGGAGCAACACATGTACCAAATTTCCTATCTTACACTCATTGTGTTAGTTTGAAAATTCGGAAATTTCTGCATTGGCGTGCGCCTTCAATACGACCGTGAAACTAACTCGGTTAATCCTGGCGTATTTGGAACCTCGCCAAAATTGCGTGAGGATCGTGAATCTGTCGACTAGCATCGAATCGCATTGCGTGTCTGGGTCCAACACGAGGATATGAATGAAATGGGAGGAACGCAGCGCGCGCTAAAATTAAAGCTCGTTCCCCGAGGCGTTTTTCGGTGATTGTTCGATTTATGACTCTCGATTGAGTCAATCTGCCCTGGTGAATTTTCCACGTCGCAGTGTCGCGATATACAGTCGTATATATAGCCGTCTGGCCAATCACACAATAGACAACAATGATGCTACGAGTAGTTGTTTATTTTTTTAAAATTAGAGTAAAAAGATAATTTTATTTCTCTAGCTTTCTCTCCTTCTCTCCCTCTCTTAATTAAATTTTTTTCTGTTTTTTAATTATCGATAAACTAATTCTTTCAAGTAATATCAAATGTATTGTAATAATCAAACATTTCATAAAAAAGTCATAAATCTAGATTTTAATAATTTTGTAAAAATAAATATATAAAGATAATGATTAATTAGTTGATGTATATTAGATGTATAGAAATAAATGCTTTCTCTCTTAATCCATTTAATATTTCTCGATATTATAATACATATATTATAGAAATTATTAAATTTAATTAAATTTCATATAAATTTTATCATGTATAATAATGTAAAATCACATGTGATTAATAACTTTATCCAAAGACATTGAAGTGCCTTTCTTTTGATATAACTTGCTTATGATATTATTAACATGTAAATAAATAAATCGTCCAGCAAAAAAATTTGACTGATGACACTGATGAAATATTCCGGGAAAATTTGCGACCGTTATACTGGCTTACATTACCGTGTAATGTCGTGTGGAACTTAGTGTAATGACGTGAGAGATAACAAAACGTATTCTGGCGGCTAATGGCTTTTAGCTCGGTTCGCCAAGTTATTCAAGTTTATAGCGCGATGACGTAGCTCGAAGTCGATCATAGAGCGATGTCGCAAGAAATCTCGTTGCAGATCCGGCGTATGCTTTCGGTTGCAGGTGCACTGGTTTCAACAGCAGCATGAGAAGAAGCGCAAGAAGCGCGACTTTGACGCCGCGTCCTACGCGTTCGCCGATTATCAGCCCTTCTTCAGCGGTTTTGGTCCGCGTCCGCGGCAAGCTGGCCTGTTTCATCGCCAAAGAAACAGAGGCGTGCCACTTCAAAATCTGTTCACGGACCCGCTTTTCAAGGAACAGTGGTACTTGGTAAGTACATCTCGCCGTGCCACAAGATAGACCACCATGTGACAGAATATGTGATGAAAAAGAACTCTATACATTATCTAAATCACTCGACACTTCCAATTATTATTTCTTTCTCGAGAAGATTCTATCGATGATGTCAGTTCAAAAAAATTTACACTATGCTCATTTTCTGAAATTCTCTGACGAAAGAAATATTAATTGTTTGTATTAATTAAAAATTATAATTAATGTACTTAATTATCATATTTAAAACATTATAAAAAATTGGAATTAATATTAAATAGCTTGTGACATTATCAGTTTAGGACTATTTCAAGACCGACGAATAATCTGCGCGCAGATCGCTTGGATTGGAAATTGTAAAAATGGAATAAAAATAATAAAAAAAGAATGAAAATAATGATAAGCGTAATATTCCAGACTTGTTTACCATCATTTTTATAAGATAATGTCAATCTAAGAAAGAATCATAAATCTTCTTCAATTACTATGACATCTATAATCGCATTTGTTTAATCATGACGTTGACATATTTTATTAATTAGAAAATTTGGAGACGCAGTCTGCGTCTCAATTTTTAATTACGGTGTAATTATACCGAATTATCGCACATCTTGCGCTGTAATAACCGAGAAACGCAATGATGTTTCCATTGCGACTCGATGCACTTGAACGAGGTCCACATCTTGAGCAAAACGCTCGCATAACTCGCATAATTTGATTCGCGTAATCATGGACGAGCAAACAATTATCCTAATAATGGTTCGGGTCCCGTATAAACAATCAATCAAGGTGTTTGTTATCCGATTAGGAGCTGCAATTAATGCGATCTTATTGAATGAGAGCTGTCGAATCGATTGACGGCCCGGGCCGGCCTGAGATTATCGAAAACAACGCGCCTGACGTTGTTTTAGACCTCTTCCACCACGCGATCCTATTGGGCGGAATATTATTGTTCTGTTCTAGCTTAGCTTAATCGCTCTAACTCTTCAGCCTGATCATCCGCATTAAGCGCAGAGAGATCGAGATATTTTATTATAATCATTATTTAAAACGAAAGAGATTATCAAAAGAGATTATCTTTAATTTTACATATTAAATTCTACATATTACGCTACAATTACGAGGAATAAATTAAAATTTGTAATTAATTTTTGCCCCGTGTGTAAAAGATATATCTATAAAAATTTCAAATAGGAATTTTTTATATTAAGATTACTTTGCGACGATACAGAAGTTTTTGGAAGATCAGATTGATATTTAATAATTTTGATCTTTGATCAAATTTTAAGTCATCGTTTATTGGCTTTGTTGAATATTAGATAATTTCAAAATTTTTTAACATCATAAAATCACTATACTTGATAGAATTCTGTTATATGCATTTTATGTTCTTTTCTCATTTCCAATTATAAATATGTATATATAAAATACATTTATATATATCACTCTGACTAAGGATGTTTTTCGCAAAAATAAATTCTGTACGATTCTGATATGTTTGCTCGGGTCATTATTAAATTTATGGTTAATTTAATTTATGGTATTACTATTTCAATTTTAATTTGCAATTCAAATAAGCGCGCAACTTAAATTAATGAAAGATATATTTAAAATTTCAGAAATACTATTAAGTTAACATCTAGCCTCGATTGTATTTCACATTTCTTATTTGATTTATTCATATTGGGGTCTAACTTATTAACGTTTATGTAACACATAAATAAAAAATTAATAAAAATATATAAGATAAAAATAAAAGGTTTGTGAACCAAGTGAAGTATATTATTTATAATCGATTAAAATATCAAACTAATGAATATTAAAAACAACTATACCGATATAATAACGAATAATATTGGAAAGATCGATAACAAACGTTTCGACCTCTATCGAATTATTTTCAACATTACAATAAATTAAAAAATAACCGTAACATTTTAACGTTATGATTAATGTTATCGTGTTATGATTAATCAACGAAAATATAAAACATTAATTTTTTAATGGTGAGATATTTTAGATAACGATAGAAACTGGATAAATGCGAAAAACTAGAAATTTCTGTATAAGAGCAGTAAATCTCGGCACTTGGTGCGTCGGACTTGGTATACTTATTTCTCGCGCGACCAGTCATGTCTTAATGGACTCGCGTTGTGCTGTACACGCGTTTTCTTGCGGGAACGTAAGCAACTTATAACGTGCAGCCATACCGTCTGGAACAGCAGCAGAGTGGCGAGAAACAACGGAAACAACGAAGCTCTAGCTTTTGGCAGGTTCGCCCAATATATCCGGCGGCAGAAACTTTTCTCTCTCTCTATTTTCCGACGCGTCGCCCGCCAGCGCGGCGTCTCGGCCTAAGTTACCGAGAAGTTCTCGATTATATCGAGTGTCCCGGCTTCTAGCTGTTCGGTTACTTTCATGGCGAACGGCCGAGAAGGGAACATCCCGATTGCCTGTTCTTGCGAATGCTTCAGGCGATTACCGGAGTTACTTTGATTCTTAATTCCTTTACGAGAGGGAAATCTTATCTTTCGTTTTATCTTGAGTATACTTTGGCAGTATTTTAATTCGAGATGAAGAAATATAGAAACTCAAAGCTGAATATCAAAAAGTTGAGAAAGGAGATGGTGCACGATAAAATTTTCGCTTTAAAGAAAGAAACTGCCACAAATTGATCAAAGAATCAAAGATGAAAGAAAGTTGTCAAAACCTATATATTTATTCGCGATGCTGCATTATATAAGCCACTTTGTAAGTGAACGGGATTGAACGAACCGACAGCTGTAAAAATAAATGTAATTTCTTTTTTGATATGAGAAATAAACAAATTCAGTTTGCGCAACGGCGCATTTACAAAAATACATTCCGTACTTTCTCGAGCTCCTTTTTCCCTCGCTTATTCCGACGTGTATTGCAAGGAGAAAAGTCTACGTTTCTCGTTTTCTGACGTCGTGATTCGATGTGGAAGCAAAGAGGAGTTAAAGAAACGCGGGGCGCGCGTATTATGATTTTACATAATGGACGTAATATCGGATGATATGAAATTTGAGCAGCTCAGGCGAACGCCCGATATCTGGGGCCTCCTCTCTATTTGCAGAGAGCAATGCCCAAATAAGCCGACCCTCGAAACTCGGGTTCGGAAACTGCCGTATATAAAAGCACAGGATGCAAGCGTTTACGAGATGCCCGGAGCGTCGCCTGAGGCGCGATAGGAAACCAGGGCTTACGCAAGCTAATAAACCACCTATGATACTCCGTATGTGCAGATATATCATGTCGATATCTGCAACACGAACACAGAAATAACTAAAAGCAAATTAATCAATGTAAATTTCTTATTGACATCTTCACAAAGAGAACATTCTAGTCTTAATGTTTATTAAATATTTATCATTGCATGTCTGAATATACGGAGAATATGTACGGTACGATTAAAAAAATGTAATATCGGTAATTGTATAAATCTCAAACTGTAGCAATATTTAAGTGTACATTATTAATTTATTGAGATTATGCATATCGTGACGAGACAAAATGAGATAAAAAAAATAATAATAATAATTTGAAAATTCACAGTAGATATATGATAAAAACTAAATACATGTATTTTATATTTTAGCCTTAGGCTATTGTAGATAAAATGATAATACAATAGAGGATTGAATCGATAATAGAGGATCGGATAATAAAATTTAGGCGCGATCGGTAAAAAAAAAATTTGGAGATTAGATAAGCAAGAGATTTGCAATGAAAGATTACCATAAATAAAATCTGTTAGAAATATAGTTAAAAGATTCAAAAGCAAAAAGTAGACAAACAACTTATAATTAATAAGGTATCAAAATTATATAAGAGGTATCAAATTATTAAAAAATATATAAAATATATAAAAAATTAATCTTCTCTTAGATATCTAAATCTCTTAGATATTTAATCGCGATTAACTTTTGATATTATTGATTTCTTTTTAGTATCAGATTTCAAAATTATTTAAATTATTTTATAGTGTATATCTTGTTATCAAATTTTGCAGAAATTCACAATAAAGGAATAATAGGCTAGAATCGAGTTTCGTTTGTAATGCGCTTTATATAAATATTCTCTTTATATCATATAAGAGAAGTACTTCGAACTTTGTATTGTTAGATTTTTGTGTCTATGTCATCTCATGGAAACGACGTTTCGTCTAGCTCGCTTTTGTCATGGAAGATGCTGGGGCAAAGAGTACCTCCGGATGAACCGGAGCAACCCGGTTTGTTGTAAACCCGACTCGGCCGTGGGGTTTTTTCTCTATTCTCTTTTTGTCGGGTCGACCGCACGCGTCGCGAGAGACAATGGGCCGCATTGTCTTTCTTCGAGCACAATATGCACCCACAATGTGTGCGCACGAACCCATCCCGCTTCACCATTCGCTGTGTACGCTGATGGGATTATGGCGTTCTTATACAGCACCCGTAAATTTGGCGTTTCTCGCCGGATAATTTAGCCTGTGTTCGTCGGAGAGAAAGAAACAACCGAGGGATCGATGGCATCGCGCACGTAATATAAAAAAAAAACGGGGTACTAAGCAGAAATTTCTGGATTTTTGTATAACAGTCACTCCACATTTCAACAATACTCCCATATTTCAAGAAAATTAATTTCAGAATATAAATAGAGAATATAAAAGTTATTTTATTAAGAATAGTTTTTGAAATCTCTTTTAATATAATAAATAATAAAATAACGGCTATAGGAATCAACGCGGGAGACGGTGGGCAAATCAACAAAATCGATATTCAATAAAAAATTTGCTATATCATATAAAAAATTTATTTGTATTCTTTTAATATATATATATATATTTTTTTTTTAATTTATGTGATGGTTAAAGAATCGAACCTTTCGTGATTGTATTGTTATATGTGGAAATATTTTCATATTTTATATGAATTTTTATTTTTATGTAATGTTAGTTATTATTGTAATGTATGATGTATAGTATTTGTTATTTATTTATTTTTTTTTTGCTTGTTTTGTGTATTGAGGCGTAGCATCACTCTTTTGTCATTTCTGCGTTTCGTTTTTTGGTGGGCGTTATAGCAGCAGCATGTTGACGCCTCACCAATTGTGTATCTATGTATTTTTGTCTATCTAAATCAATGAATTTCTATTGGCATATACAATAAAAGATATCTTATTTTTAGGATTTTCTAGATGTTTGTTTGAAGTTATTTTAGCCATTTTTAAGGACATTGTCCTTTAATATCTTGGCAACGATTAATCGATCGTGCCTAAATAAGGGGTATCATTATATTCAAGAGAGCTCATTCTATAATCTTCCCAGATTTTATTAGCGGAGATCAATTCGTAGTCTTCTTTTATAAAATTGCTGACGCGAAACAATTTGCAAAGAAATTAAATTATTTTCTTAATTTTGAGCAATAATTTTTAACTTATTGCTCGAAAATTTAATTATATAAATAACAAATTATGAACAAACAATTGTCGATTTGTGAATAGTGTATATAAATAATATATGATGTGATAAACTACAACTGCGAACAATATATTTTTTTGCTCTATATATATATATATATATATATATATATATATATATATATATATATATATATATATATATATATATATATATAAATTTATATAATAGTTATTATTTTCTTTTTATTTCTTTTTTT
>Ga0157364_1008902_pt1 | contig 10402 bp, 4 predicted proteins | sample AttsexASBM2_FD_111476 | JGI IMG/M metagenome (GOLD analysis project Ga0157364, IMG submission 111476) | Fungus gardens microbial communities from leaf cutter ant in Ribeirão Preto, State of São Paulo, Brazil - Atta sexdens ASBM2 | ecosystem: Host-associated > Fungi > Mycelium > Unclassified ... | reverse complement strand
ATTCACAGATTGCACTGTATATTGTATATATGTATTTTAACAAGTTGTGAAATCCGATTTATTTTACTATCGAAATAAATGACGAATCGAACGGATGTCGAAATTGAAAACTCGCTAGGTTCGAGCTACGACTTTCACCTTGGATATAATCTCATGCCCAGAATGAACTTTATAGAATCACTAGTTCTACGTGACAGGCAGAATTTATCGTTGATCGCGCTTCGTTGCTCTGCGAACGCGCGCGAGCGTGAACGCGAATCGAATTTGCGATTTGTCGCAGCGCACAAAATGCCGACTCGATGCCGGATTGACCGACATTTGGCGAGTCGGTAAAATCAACACGATTCAGACTGCGAATATATTCTACACGTCGTGTAGAACGGTCGCACGTCTCGCGTGTACGGATAACAGTGCTAATTCGTGACAATCGTGCGGCACTGCATCCAGGATCAAGGGTGGTCTTTGTTCATGGTCACGCAACTCTCCATCACAACTGCAGATTATAACGTGTACGTGATCCCGAGCGCACCGCACGTGAAAGATCCACGTTCAGCATCAGCGATACTGCAATTTTGTTCGAGTTATGGACTTCATCATATTGAGATTTTGAAATGTTTGATATTAATAGAGAACTGAAAGTTCGATCAAATCTTCGCGGACATTTAGATATATTTAAGAATAGCTTTAGCTACTAACATTGTGACATATGTAAAAGTATAAAAAAATGTATTCTGAAGAGAAATAAGATATGTGAAAGCTTTTATAGATAAATTAGAATAAAATAATTGTTTCCTATATATATATATATATATATAAATAGTCCGAGTGAATTTTTAATATAATTAAATTAAATATAAATATTAAATATAAATTAAAAATAAAAATATTTTAGTTATATAAAAGTTATATATCTTATTGCAGTATATGGTCAATGTTATATTATTCCTCTTTCGTCTTGAGAAGATAACTTCCGCGACAACATTTTCTCTTGTGTAAAATAAAAGTTAATTTGTATTTATAAATAAAGAGAATAAAATATTTCTGCTACATTGTACTTAATTAAACAAGTAAGATAATGAAATTATCCCGGAACATTTTTTTTTACTTCAATATTTTTATATTAAACTTTTCATTGGCATTATTTTCATGCATTACTCTCATGAGTATCTTTCAAAATATGCACTAATAAAATTGTTTATTTAAGACTAAAATACAGCGAGAAAACTACCTAAGATAAATTGTGCTGTACCTCTGATTAAAAAAAATAAAAAATATAATTTAAATTATATAGAATAGAAAGAGAAAAGGGAAGAGGAACAGAGAAAATCTTTTCACATCATCAGATTCTCAATATTTAAAAATTGTTTGATTATAGTTTGTGACATGACATTTTCACCGTCCGTCACAAGGGTCATTTGACTTGACCGAAAATAGCGCGGCATTTTTCGTTCTGTATCCTCCCGACGCGGAGAGTGTCGGCGCTTATCGCGATTTTCATGCAACTTCTATTGTTGCGTTTCTATTGTTACAGAATATTATTTCCTTTTTTTTAAAGAATTTCTTTTACGATTTTGTTATCGGTGGTTAAGAGAAATAATTTGAAGTTTCGTCTCATCACCGCAACGGACGTCAAGGAAGAGGACCGGCACACATCGGAGATACCAGATCACTCTAAGAAGAGGGTAGCGCGCAGGTGACACTGCTTTGACTTTTTTCCACTAAAATTTTATTTGTAAAAGTATAATCCTGTTGTCGAATTTCTTCTAGGCACTTGTTAAGGAGGGAACGACTCGAGCGACATGAGGGACGGACGAATCCACTTTCTATCACAAACCGAGCAGAAGTCCCTGCTGACGGTTGCCGCAAGGGAGCCTCTGCGGGGAATGGAAGTTTCATACGGATGGGAAAACTTTTCAAAGAAGAGGCCCATCAAGTCCTAGAGGCCCTCCGCCCGAATAATGCAGAGGAGAATTTTGCGAGCAGCCGTAATAGATGCCAATCACAAATTATATCTCTTCTGTCAAGCTAGCAGGACCAAATGAGCAGAATCGAAAAAGACCTTTTAAACTATTTAGTGCTCATGTTAATTTGTGCTACAAAATATAATTTTGTATCATAAGCCATTTAGAAGGAACGTGTGGTGTTACCAGCTTAATATTAGGTGTAGTAAAAAGAAATTCATTATTTTTCCATTCAATTTCATGCAAAAATAATGGATTTCTTTTTACACCTAATATTAAGCTAGGACCACAAGGAAAAAAAAAGAAAAAAAGAAAAATAAAATTAGATTTGAATGATACTGATTTTTGTTAATTTGTGCTATCAAAAAGTTAATATATTGATCCATTCCTCAAGAATCAACCTCTAACTGAATTGTATACTATTAGGTTCAAGAGCAAAATAGAACCTGATAGAGGTCAGAGAAAGTTTCCATTGGAACGGAGGGAGCACAAAATCTAAAACTTCATTTTAACAGCACAAATTACAGCGCTTCTATTGTGGAAGTAGCGACTTCTCGTATTCTGCTCGTGGCGAAGGCGTGTACTTTGCTCTTGAATCTAATAATGTACAATTCAGTTTAGAGATTCTTCAGGAATGGATTAATGGATATATTAACTTCTTTTTGATAGCACAAATTAGCACTAAAATGAGCACTAAATAGTTCAAAAGGTCTTTCTCGATTCTGCTCATTTGGTTCTGCTAGCTTGACAGATCATCGCGCGCAGATACAGGGCGTGCGAAGGCGCACCGGATCGTGAGAGGGTTCGCAACCAATCAGGCGCGATAAGGCTTATCACACGGGCCTGCAGTACCTGCATGCTCCCGAAAGGACCTCGGGAGCACGCAGGCACGTTGGGCGCTAAATTTGTGACCGCACTCACGAGCGTGATGCAACTTTGTCATGCGTTCGTGATCGTAATTTTTTACAGATTTCTCCGATAATCACAATTCTTTCTTTAAAGTCGACAATATATATCATCTAATTCGACAAATTTCACTTAATTCTCAATACCAAATCTTGGGCGTCAGGCATGAGAACGTGCCACTCTTTCTCGGAATTAACTCAAAGATTCTACTTAAATTACAAAGATCTCTATAGGATCTACGAATGCGCATAGGTCGGTTGCTCAGCCACGATATCGGTTGACTGGGAACGAAGGATATCTTGGAGTAGGGCGCTACAACAATAAAATAGACAATTTTTTTTATTTTTTAACATTAAATGATAACGAATATATTCTCTCGCTCACACATTTACACAATGTCGTACACGCTGGGTAATAGATTAACGATCATGCATTATACAAAGGAAAATGGTGAATAGAGCGTGATTGTCCCTCCTGACGAAGTTCTCGACACGCGAAATTGAATACGCAGATTTTTTATCTCGGCGGTGCGAGCTCCAAATTTCTGAGTAATTCTACGAATCATTAGTAGCGTAATTAAAAGAAATAACCGTAATACGATAATCGAGGTGATAGTTAACTGTGTTTAACGCGTACACAATTTCGATCTCAAGCTCGACCGCGAGAGATCGATCACGATGGAAAACAACGAGATTCTAGAGTGTACACAAATATTATCTGAAACATATTGACAATAAAACACGATACAAAATTACGATAATACAACGATAAATGACCTGGCTAAATGAATGGCCACGGCGAGCCTATAGAAAACTGACTCGAAATTGACAAAAAGAAAGAACCGATACGATATCGGCAGGGATAGCACGATCACGCATCGCGCACCTGTTACGACGACGCAGTTACCCTCTACAATTAGGCCCAGCGAAACGAAACCTTACCAACCTTAGAATCTTCCTCTAGTGGCTCCCACACACACAATCTCGTCAAATTGCTCGGAAGGTCTTGTGTTCTCGCACGTCTCACTCTTGAGCTCACCACAGCATAAGTGCCGGGTACGAGGTCCTTTTGGGAGCACGCAGACACTGTAGGCCCACGTGATAAACTTACTTATCGCGCCTGATTGGTCGCAAGCCCTCTCATGGATCCGGTGCGTCCTCGCAAGTTGCTGTCACGTCGCGCGCCCTGTATCTTGCGCGCGAAACTTGTGGTTGGCACATCTGTTATGACTGCTCGCAAGATTCTCCTCTGTATTATTCGGGCAGAGGATCTCTAGGACTTAATGGGCTCCTCCGTTGGAAAGTTTTCCTTTCCGTATCGTCACCTGCGCGCTATCTCCTTCCTGGAATGACCTTGTGTTTCCGATCCTCTTTCTTAATGTCCTTTCTTAATGTTACAGTAAGATATAGCTTCATCGCAACTTTCTTTTAACCGCCGATAAAAATTATCCTAAGAAATTAACTTATAGAAAGAGAGGAAATAATAAAATTCCGCGAAACGTAACAATAGAAATCGCTCCGAAATCGCGTTAAGCGTTCGCCCTCCGTATCGAGAGGACACAAGACAAAAATGTCACGCTATTTCCGGTCAGGTCAAACGACCCTTGTGACGAACGGTGAAAAACGTCACAAGTTATTTAAGGAAACGACTCCATAACGCTTTGGAAAACTTGGAACAAAAATTCGTTCTCAGAATCGAACAGCTTTGAATCTTTCCGTAATGTAGTTGAACAAAGAATATTATTATATTACGTTTATAGACGTAATGTAGTTAAACGAAGTTTGTGAATATATCTGATCTGATTCTTTAAAATCTTTTGTGTTCTGAATTTTTTAAAGAAGTGAATAATGGGTAAGTGTTTATATCTGGAATCAGGTAGGTTCGCGATATATCAGGTCGTTGACATTGCATTATTATCACTAAGCTCTACTGCATACGCAGTATACGACGATACTGATAAGACGGCCAGAGGTAACATACGTACGATGCACTCAATTCTAGACGTCTTTTAGAATCCAGATCAAATATACAAAGCGCTTATATATCGTCCGATATTAAGAAAGCTTTCGTAAATCAATTTGAAAAATACCTTGTAAAAAGATTTTTCATTTATATGTTTCTAGAAATATACAAATATAAAAACTTGTATTTATATGTATAATCGTATTTTTCAATTTCAGTTATAAAAATATTTGTATAAATTGTATATGTGATTCAAAAATTTTTACTTTAATCCGTGTCCACATTTATTTCTATATCTCTTTATTTCCTTTTTATTTATTTTGTTTTCCCTAATTAAAAAATTTACTATTTAAAATAATTTAAAAAGGTATAACTTTTTGAAAGAATGTGATTCCATTTTTTTCCAAAAACTATTAATTAATTTGAATTTTTATCATAATTAAATTCATGATATCCAGTTTTTATATATTTGTTGTCAGAATATTATTATAATATTTTATATATAAATCTCAGAGATAAATATAAAATCGGATTTTTTCTCATTCATAGAAAACTCTGGTTCGACTACTTCATAAAATATCTAAAAAAGTAATTATAATGAAAATAAGTAAATTCAAAGAGCGCTAATTAAACCACCGAATTTCGCGCGATGAAAATGCAAATGTCGAATGGTGAAGAAAAAGAAAGACAATAACGAACTACCTCGTCTCTCATATCATAATATTCAGTCGTCTAGACGTCAGACTTCTTTTGTTCATCCCCGCTGAGCTGATTTTCGGGAATTGTTGCGAGGGTGAATTTACGATGTTACATTGTTATACAGGGAATTTTACGAGAAATGCGTGGGACACAGGTGTACAAAGAGTAATCCCGCGTTTCGGTTGCGGGTTGTTGTTTTCCCGGTTGGAGGAATACATTCGACACGTTGATCATGAGAGACAACAAAACTCATTCGCCTCGATGCACACGTGCGACCACCCGTTGCTACCGACTCTTCTTTCTCTCTCTTTTTCTCAATTCGATGGTGGTTAACGATGCTCTCGAACCAATTTGGTTTCGCGTTCGTCTTCTTCCTTCTGTCTACGTTTTTATCTGTACGTCATTCACTGTCTAAACTCTGACACTTCAAATAGTTTTCAACATTAATATTATGACATTTAAAAAACGCGATAATATTAGACTGATATCGTAAATCCTATAAGATTCACGATTCCCTGCAAAAGAACTGAATTCAAAGTTTAAAATTTTAAACTTTTAAAAATTTGAAATTTCTAATGTCAATGAGATTGCTTTAAACAAAGATAGTAGTAAGACTGCAGAACGATTTAAATTAGAAATTCATTTAAGTCCGGAAATAATTTTCAGAAAACTAATGTTGCCTAAATTTTTCGTATATTGTTACATGTAACATTAACGTCTTCTAATTTAATATGTTCGCACAAAAACAAACGGTAACGAAAGTATGGAGTGCATTACAAATTATTTTTTTAATCTTTGTTGCGTGTTCTTTCTTGGAAGCGTAATCATGTTTCAAGAGAACTTTATAGATATCTTCGGGATACCATGTACTGCTGTAGCGTGAGAGGAGACGTATCTAGCAAAATATAGGAGGCAGAGTCCTTTGCCCCTGAAACGCAGGGCAGAAGACACACGTGGCTTGGTTTACTATGTGAAATACTACACTCTTTACGATATAGTTAAGATCTATTCGTTCGTTAAATGTTTAAATTTAATTATTAAATACTTTCATAATAAACATAATAGAAGTTATGTTAATATTTTTAATACTTTCATAATAAATATAATAAAAGTTATGTTAACAAGAAACGTTTCATCACAAAGAAAGTGATCTGCAGATAACTGTTCTGTATTCGAACATATAACAGTAATTCGAGATATTGATCCCAAGAGTATAAGATAATAACTTTATATAATGATAAAATGATATACAATAAATAAAGCAGACGACAAAATATCCTCCTTAGACCATTATATTATAAAATTTTTTAGTTCATAAGTTATTATAATTCTTAAAAAAAAATTTTAAAACTTTTTATTGGAACTATTAAACTTAAACATGATAATAATCTCTTTTTATATAATCATATATATGATATTTGCTGCATATCAAAATTTATAGAATATTATATATATATATATATATCATTCATATATGTATATATTATATATGAATGACCTTACATACATTTTGTTTATGTGAACATATACTTGAGTGAATAAATTCTACAACAATTCAATATCAAGAGCTCTATAAAGCTAGCAGAATCACATCAGCAGAATCAAATCGGATTTATCGGAATTTTTAGTACTCATTTTATACTAAATTATACTATTAATAATAATTTTGTACTGTGTGTCACTTCGAAAAAAATCATTATTTACTAATAAAGTTATTTACTAATAAAATTATTTTAAAGAGAAAGCATGTAAAATATTACTTTTAATGACATGTACAAATTCAGTTGTGTTAATTTTTACTCTTGTGTTGTTTTTTTATGGTCCTGCTTAAATATTAAACTAGCAGCACTTTTCTCTTGGAAATAATATATAATATAGAATTATTTTTGATAGTATACAATAATACAAATAATTCAAATAATTCAAATAATTCAATCCTCTTGATGTCTAATATTATTTTTCGTTTTTTTTTTTATTTTGAATTGGTCCTGTCAATTTAATATTAAGCTAGCAACGCTACAATTTTTTTTCGAAATAGCACATGGTACAAAATTATCATTAATTTAGTACAAAATAAGTGCTAAAAATTCTAATAGGTCCGATTTTGATTCTGCTAATTTGATCCTGATGATAGTTTTATAGAGCTAATATCAAGATCAATTTCACATTATGTCACATTTGCAGACACGCGTTTTCATGACACATGTTCACGTAGAGATTGAATGCCGTAACAATGTCCTGTTACTGTAACTAATACGGTCATATTACTGTCACACATATGTCACAACATCCAATGTCATGGAAGGCACGTAAATGCGCTTTACTAGCTTACGCGGATAAGCCTTAGCAATGCAACATCTCGCGATTCCGGTTTTATTGATATTCTATCGTACAACTATGTCACGTAGGAGTGTGGGATACTCTTAAAGATGCAAGTACAGATGAATATCTCATGGAGCAAGCGTGCACACATTTTCTGGTATATAAATGGCTGACGCATACATTTTACATGTATACCTCCCTCCACGCTTTGAGGTGGATTCTCCGTAGATACGCTTCAGTTCGTAGAATCTGTATCGAGTTCAATGGCCACCCACGGAAAACGACAGTCTATCGCATGAAGTAATCTCGCGATATGTTCATAAAGACTATACGTAAATTAAACAAGTACTTATATTTCTAGATATAATATTTCATGATCGAATGATTATATCGCTTGTCTTCTCTCACGTTTATATAACTAAGAAAAGAAGATAATAAGCTTCTATTTAATGGGAATTTAATCAAATGGGAATTTTATTCTCGATTCATAAATAACAATTAGAATTCAAAAAACGTAAGAAATTTTATATTATATTTCATACTCGTCAAAAAGCAATCAGCTGTTAGTTTCGATCAATTATATCAAATTAATAAAAAAATATAACTACATAATATGACTATAATATGTCAAATTATATTTTAATATGTTAAACATGAATATATGACACATTATAATCAAATAAAGTTTCATCATTAGGAAAAATTAATGTTATACAATTTTCAAGATGCATTGTAAACATCAGCAATATTTATTGCAAATAATCAGTACTATTCATTACAAGTAATCAGCATTATTTAATTGGTTGTTTGCATGTTGCATTAAGATTGCAATAACAATCCATAACATTAACTAGGGCATGAGATGACCTAATGCAACCGAATACAGTAGATATAGGAGTCATGTATCTTCATATCATACCAAGTAATGAGAGCTTATTGGACGCGAGCTCATGATATGAATGATATTAGCGACTTATTAATGTGCATGACACATTACGCAATAAATTAATTCCAATGTGGTCACCGATATTAGTTTCTGCGAATAAGCGATTATTTCTCAACGGATCTTTGTCAGACGGAAAGATTGAAGATAGTAATGCGATAGTAAATTTGATATGACCAATGACCAACATTTCTTGCGCCATTAATGTTCCTGTTTATTAAGAACAGAGGAAATGATTCTGATAAATCTTTCTCTTTCTCTCTCCCTCTCTCTCTTATGCGGATGTAAAAGACTATAAATGTATTTTCGCATGTGTATCTTTTAAAAATGTTAACCGCGCTCTAGTGTGATAAAATTCTATTTTATCCTGAATATTTTTCTAGACCTCTTGTACAAGACTTGCCTGATTACTCATTCTGGAAAATTCAAGTTTTTTATAAACATGTTTTCTTTTCTTTAAAATTTGATTAGTCTCTAAATTACATTTAATAATGACCAATTTATATTCCAACAATAATGATTTAAAAAGCTAATGTTTGATTTTTTAATATTAAATATACCTTCAAATAAAAATTAACTAAAATTAAAATCGGCTTCAAATGATAATAATATTGTTCTCCCATTCCCAATCTTAAAAACGATCTATATCTCTTTTAATTTAGGATATGTTTTAAAACATGTTTACATTATAGATTATAAAATTAACATTTTAGATTATAAAATATTTTTCTAGTGAAAATTTTCTTACATTACAAATACAAAAATAAATTACTTGAATATTAACAAATATAATATTAACAAATATAATAATTTGTATGCAATTAATTCAACAAAATATTTTAAAATCTAAATATATATGCAAAACTCTTTAGAAAATAATTTTTTCACAATAATTACAATGCATAATTTTTAAAATGTAATTTTACATTTTCTTCAATGTTTTTACTTTACAATGTTTTTATACTAGCTTCAAAATGTACCAAATTGTTTACTTTATAGTCCCGTGTGTTTGCTCACTCAGTGTACTTTGATATACTGTACGGCAATAACGTTTTAATAAAATACACAGATGATATGCATTACACATGTGACCAATTCTGCCGATTAAATACTAGCAAATCCTTTCTGCGTGACGTTGAGCACATGCTTGCGAATTAAATGCAGCGCTAAAAGGTAAGCGAAAGTTCATGTGTTAAAGTTACGATATCGGATAAAATACTTTGTGTCGGTATAAAAAAAAAAGCATAAGTAAAAGCTCTTTTACCTGTTAGAAAGAAATATAGAATTCTTTAAATATCATATTCCAATTAATTTTTTTAAAATGACGTTAAATTGCATGACAGTGTTTGTGTATAAAACATATAAATATCGATTAATATAAAAGCTTTTTTCTCAAATTGTAAATAGTAACTTTATTCTTAATTTAGTAACAAGTGTAAACAATTCTTTTGAGTCCTAAAAATACATACTTTATATAATCCATTATATTTTTATTTTTATTTTTGTCATATATAATAAATTAAAATACAATATATCGTTATTAATGAGAAACTGTCATCACGCGAATTCATAATAGAAAGCTATTTCCGATTCGTTATATCATAAATCT
>Ga0157364_1008901_pt1 | contig 10402 bp, 7 predicted proteins | sample AttsexASBM2_FD_111476 | JGI IMG/M metagenome (GOLD analysis project Ga0157364, IMG submission 111476) | Fungus gardens microbial communities from leaf cutter ant in Ribeirão Preto, State of São Paulo, Brazil - Atta sexdens ASBM2 | ecosystem: Host-associated > Fungi > Mycelium > Unclassified ... | reverse complement strand
GTTCAATTGTATGAATCCGTTCATCTGTTCATGAGATATTAGCAGACAAAGCTTTTACAGCTACTGATGGCCTAATATCTCAGTCATTTGTTGTCACTTTTGTACATCCCACATATGTGCAGATAGCCCTCATTTGGGGCTTTCCAGTGCAACTTAGTTTGTGAAAATCGGTTTACTAGTTGTGAAGATACAAGCTGAATAAAGTTTGTGACAAACCTCACCTTCCCCAATCGAAGTTATACCTCAAAATCATTGGTATCCCATACTTCCCTCATAGCAACTCTCAAGATCACCTTACCTCCAGTAATGTGGAAACAATTCTAAAACAAAACTAAATCTTTGATAACATCAACTTAGCGTTCAAACCAAGAGTCATCAAAGTCTTGCCTAAATTGGACATGTCCATTATTTGGATAGATATTTGGGATGTTCAAAGTGGTAGCAAAGCTAAAGAACTCATTAACTGATGTTTCAACATCAGCAAGTATATTATGACTATTAGTGGTGCTAATATGAATCCGGATATATTTCAATGTAAAAACTGCTGGAAATAGGATCATGTGACATTTTCTTGCAGAATCTAAAGATCCAAGTATATCAAGTGTAATGGTCCTCACAAGCTGGAAAATTACTGCGAATTTGGATGGTGCTGTAAGTTGAACGAAAAAACAAATTCTCCTCAACTTGAAACAAAGAAAGAGGAACCATGCCCATATATATTCAAATCAAACTGTCGAGGTAACCACCAAGCTGACTCAAATCTATGTCTGTTCTGGAGGTATAGATTCAATAAGAAGTGGTAACAGAAGAAGTATACTAAGATCTGTGAAAACAGGATCAACAATGATCATACAAAACCTCAGAATCTTCTTGCAAAATATCTGAAAGAACTTACTCATTGTCAACACTATTCTTGAGACTTAAAGCTAATTCAACATCATCTTCATCCAAGAACCTTCTTGGTCCAAAATCCACAAAATTCCCAGCTTATTAAATTGCAAAGACAAAGTTCTAATGGAAACAACACATCACTCCAACTGGCTGTTGTCCGCCAGAACTCCTTCAGATAGGTCAGACTCTTCTAGAGTTATCGCATACATCAACATCTGCCTCTCTTCTTTTCGTTTTTTTCTTTATAATGATATTATTAATCATAGGAATATTCTTCTCATTTCATTCCTCAATGACTATGTTTGTTATTACATTATGAATATTTACTCTGACTCTTCTCATATAGCCTTAAAGTATCTTAAGGATACTGAGGTGAACATTGATAACACTCTCGTTATAACTGGTGACTTTAACATTAGAGATAGTTTATGGAACATATCTTTCCCTCATCATTCTTCTATTAGCAACGATCTCATCATTATAGCAGACTCATTCAACCTAGCCTTATTGACACCAACTAATTCTTGCCCTACTAGATACTCTGATACTGTAAGAGAAGTAAATTTGGTTATCAACCTTATGTTTCTTTGATATAGATCAAGCAAACTCGACCAACACTTAATCCACTCTAATAGTCATCTTTCTTCCGATCACACCCCTCTCACTATTGTTATGATCTAAAGTCCTTAGAGTGGGATAAAAGAACAACTCTTGTATTGAATAACATAAGAGAACTTGAACTGATAGTCCATGCTCACTACTGTGTACCCTACCCTAAACGACTATATATAGCATATTAGGTTAACATATGGTATACATGTTATATGATGTTATTTGTTCTAAACCCTTCTACTCTATTCTCTTCTTCTGTCTTTAACCCTAACTCTATGTTTTAAAAATAGAAAATCAAGAAAATCAAACAAAAATGAAAGATAAAATAGAGAAAACTAAGTCCACTGTTTGTGAACTTGACAACTATCATCATTTCCATTGCTAATGAAATCATTAGTACTTCCAAACTATTAATTCCACAAATTAGCGAACAAAAAATTGCCTTTGTTAAAGAAGTCATACTGATTTTCAAAAATCTAAATACGTCCAACATAATCGACAAGAATAATTTGGAAAATACTGTCAATCAACTCAAAGTATTAATAAAATAAACATGAACCAAAATTGCAAAAAGATCGAGAATCACAAAGCACTCCAAACAATAGTAGACAGAAGAATATGGCCAATCTCTCAACAACTACAGGACAACAAGAAGCTAGAAAACTGAAAGAAGTTCAAGAAGGTCGTCAAGAGTACCAAAAGATCATTTTTCAACATGAAGATTCAAGAAATAGCAAACAAGAGCTATGGTTCTTGAGAATTGATGAATTGGATTAACAAGTGCAAGTTACTTGCCATCAAAGCCATCAAATTGATGTCGATGTCCTTAACAAGATAGAAAGTAAAGTAACATTCTTTTAGGAACTGTTTTCTAAGAAAGAATTTAGACAAGCAATTAATAAATGCAACAATTCATTAGCATTTGGACTCAACAAGCTAATATGGCATCATCTTAAGTCCATTCTCAAACAAGATATATGTTTTATCAATATCATCAACATTGCAGATACTTGCATTAATCTAGGACATTAGCCAAGCTACTTTAAGTATTTTTCAACAGTGGTTATACTCAAACCCAACAAATCGGCATATGATCAACCTAAATCTTTTCATTCTATTGTACTTCTCAATACTCTAGGCAAACTCATTAAAAAAGTTGTTGTTAAAAGACTTTAATTTCTTGTCGCAAAGAATAATTTCATTCATCCGAGTCAATTAGGTGGTTTAAAATTCAAGTTCACTACTGATGCTAATGTCACTCTTACTTATATCATTCAATCAGGATGGGTCAAGAACAAAACTACAAGCATTCTAACTTTTGATATTACACAGTTTTTTTCATTTCTTAACCATCACTTGTTTACTCTTATTCTTGAAAAAGCAGATCTCGACTCAAAAATGGTCTTTTTCTTTATAGACTATCTGATTAAAAGGAAAACCAACTACACATGAAATAACATCTCTTCTCTTAGCTTTGAAGTTAATATTGGAGTAGGTCAAGGATCTGTCCTTTTTCCTATTTTATCAGCTCTCTACCTTTCTTTTTTTTTATATATTTTAGAAAAGCATCTAAAAAATCTCAACATTTCTGTCTCTATCATTTCTTTTGTAAATGATAGTCTTATTATTTCTCAGAACAAATTATAATATATTGACCAAACTTTTTAATAAGTTTGGTTTTATCATTAAACATTTGAAAACTGAAATATTTTACTTTAACAGATCATATAAATTCTTCAACTCTTCTCTACTTGATCTCTCTACCATTGGAGAGCTTACTCTTTATTCTAAAAACTCATGAAAGTACTTAAGATTTATCTTTGATAGAAAGCTTACTTTTTACCAATACTATTATTCGAACAAAATCATTTCAATAATCAAATGTATAAATATAGATGTTGTATACTCTATTACTTTATATAATTATCAACTATGGTTTTACAACAAAGCTTTTTTATTGTACTACATGAAAATCTTAGGAAAAATGCAGAGAAAAGCTGTTATTTAAGCAAATCTCAATTATACTTTCTTATGCTACTAGCCAGTTATCTCATAAGAATTGTCAAAGATCATTTAATAAATTCAAACAACAAGTTGTATGGAGTTTTTTCTTTATTTTCATCTTTTTAATATCAGCTAGGAAAATTTTATTGAATTTTGAAAATATCTCAGCTATCTTAACTAAAGACTTTATCAAGCCATTAACAAGAATTTGAAATCATTTAATCTGTCATCTATCTTTTCTTGCAAAATTTTTTGAGATTATTGCAAGAAAATTAATAGTGATAATATTATCAACCAATAAATATTGAACTATTTTATACTAAAGAAAGTTTGTAGTTCTAAATATTTGGTTACTTAAATTTGTTATGTGTTCATATTACAAAAGTTATTACAAATTATACTCTAATTGAAGAATATTAACTGAGATTCTTTTCTAATAAAGAATTTAAATGTTTATGTGGAAATTATCCTATTGAATCAAGAAAACACATTTTTTACAAGTATATGAGATTTAATAAGTACTAAAACTCAAGAAGAGATTCAAATACTTTTGTATTTATAGATAATTATTAATTCATTATTCTAAGTTGAACTTAGAACTATTTTCATTTTTCTTTCTATATTTTTTTTGTTTTTGTTTTTACAATTAGTTTTCTACTCTTTTTTTTCTTATTTTTCATATTAGTTTATCTCTTTTATATATAATTACAAAGTAATTACCATAGTTTGTTATTATGTACTATGTAATAAATTAATAATATAAAAAAATAGTTATATACTAAAAAGAAAATAGTTAATAATACTTTATTAATATAATAATAAGTATAATATCAAAATATAAGTTTTTTATTTTAAAAAAAAGCTAAAATATTATTATTACTAAATAATAAAAAAAGATAGAAATAAAAATATATTAGTTAAATAATTAGAGAAAAATAAAAAAAATAAAGTTTATTTTGTTAAAATTACAAATATTAAATTTTATTTTTTATTAAAACTTAAAATTAAAATTTAATATAATATAATTTATAAACTAAATTTTATATAATATTCTTATACTTAAACTTAAATTGTAATATATTTTAATTAAAATTATAAAAAATAATTAGTAATTTAAGAAAGAAAAGAATTATATTATATTAAATACAAAAATATTTATATAAAAGTTTTTTATTTATTTTATTTATATAATATAAGTTAAGAAAATACTAATAACAATAATTAAATATTATTTAATTAGCTTAAATAAATAAAATTTAACATTATTAATTTTCTTAATATATTAAAAATAATAATAAATAATAATTTTTTAAAGTAAGTTAGCTAATAGTTAAAACTTATTAAAAATAAACTTAACTTTTATTATTTTCTTTATAATTTTATTTTATATTTTGTACTTAAAAAAATAAGTATATATATACTAAATATTTTATTATTTTTTATTTTCTTTATATTTTTTTAAATATTACTTTAACTTTTTTTAAAACTTATTTTATTTTCTTTGCAAACTTTATTATTTTTTTTACTTTTTACTTTAGCTAATTTTTCTACTTATAATTTATAAAAAACTTTAAGTATTGTTTTAACTTTTAGTTTATTTTAATTTCTAACATATTATTTAATTCTTTTATTAATTTTGCTACAAATAATTGTATTATTTTTATTACTAATAATATATTTGTAATTTTTTTAAAGTTATAATTATATAATAAGTAAATAATATAATATATTAGTTATATATTTTATAATTATATATAATATAGAAAAATATAAAATATTTTAACTTTATATAATATATAATTTTATTGGTAATATTTTCATATAAATTACTAATTAATATATATAAAAAAATACTTTATATTAAATATTAATATATTAAAAATAAAATTATTATTATTTATAGCTAATATTTTAAATTAAAGTATTTAATTATTTAGTTTTTAAGTTATATTAATATTATTTAAATTAGTATTATTATTATTATTCTTAAAAAATCTTATTTTATTTTCTTAGATTATTTAGAAATAAATATTATATTTTATTAAATTTATAAAAAAATTAATTACTAAAGTTATTATTAAGTATATATTTTAATTTTTTAATAATAATTATTATAACAATAAAAATTTAACTACTTTTAAAAATATTATATAGTCTTTTTATATTTTCTTTTTTATTATAATTAAAATATTATTTAAATTTACTTTAATATTTTTAAAAATAGATAAAATTAATACTTAATTATTTAAAAAATAATTATAAATAATATAAATCATATTTAAACTTATATTTGAATATATTTCTATAGAATTTTTATATTATAATTTATTTATATAAAAAAGTAATATTATTTATTAAGAAAGTATTTAAAGTAAAGATTTATTTTATTTTATTTTTATATTCAGTATTTTTATTAACTTTTTATTATTAATAGTTATATTATCACTTCTTTCTCTCATACTACTATTTTATATAGTAGTATCTGTGAGAAACTTAAAAAATAATTTCTTCATTTCTTTAGTAAATACACATTCTTAACAAGATTCCGACTCAACTTTACCAACTATGTCTTCAGTAAAATCTCGATGATATCCTCTGGCCAGACGATGTCATATCACAATAAAATAAACGTCAACATGGATTGCAACTTTATAATAAGAGATTTTACTTTTGAACTGTCATACAAGACAGAGTAGGAGAAAGCATTACATGTCAGTAAGACAGCTGACCAACAGGAATCTATGAGACCTATAGATAGAAACAATGAGATACCTCCAACATATGTATCAAACAAGAAAAGTATTATTAATATACAGCTTTCTTATGATCTGCAAGCCTCTATAGAGCCTGATCTATGGAGTGGATCATTTCACCCCATTTCACTTCATGGTTTAATCGAGCACTTTGCATTAAATGCTAAGAATATTAAGGTTATCCTAGATTTCATGGCAAAATACATCATTAATAAGCAGGTAAACAATAGTAGGGCTAACGACCTTAATGATTTTAATGGCATGGGCGATGCCATCTGGAAATTTATCTCATCAGTATATGAGGCCAAATGGGACTCCCTTTATACTAATAACAAAACTAACACTCTTAGAGTGAAATTTTCCTCTAAACAAATCAACAGAGTTAACAACATAATAAAAGGAAACTCTAAGCCCAAATCACGCATCCAAATGATAATGAAAGGCCCATTCAGAAAACAAATAATTGTCATTATGAGTGGTGACAATTTTAACTCTTTCATGAAAAACTCTTCTACTCATGTTTCCAACCTTAATAGACTTCTTAGAAATGTCAAAATGGAAGTTGTGGTGGACTTTATCAGGTCTGACCCTATTGGTTTAGTAATCGTCACAAATAAGGTCACCATTCAGTCCAACCTTCAAATTATTAACCAATATGTGAAGAAGTTGGAAGACATCAATGAGCTACAGGTTGAGAAATCTCGTCTTCCTCAGTCTAAGTCTTATCTCAAGATTACTGATATTCCGTATTTCCCCAATGGCAGAACCCAAGAACGCCTCAATACTAGTGATGTTGAAACAGTTCTTAAGCAAAACCAAATATTCAATGACATCAAATTGGCTTCGAGACCAAGAGTCATTAAAGTATCACCAAAATCAGACATGTTGATTGTTTAGTTAGACATTTGGGACTACCAGAGCAGGAAGAAAGCTAAGTGCCTTATTAATCAGTGCTTTAACTTTGGAAGGTATATTGCCACAATTTGAAGAGCAAATATGAATCTGGGTGTGCTCCAGTGCAAAAATTGCTGGAGGTGGGGCCACACAACATTTTCTTGCAGAGTACAAAGGTCTAAGTGCGTTAAATGTAATAGATCTCACAAATCAGAGAATCACTGTGATCTGTAACAACAGGATCAAATCAAATCACTCTTTGGAAAGTGACAAGCAGAAAATATGATTTTGAAAAAATCCTTTCTCAAAACGTCCGGAAAAACCATCTTATTATCAATACCATCCTTGAGACACAGTCACAATTCAATATAATCTTAATCCAAGAACCACCATGGTTTATTATCCACAAAGTTTCCAGTACTTCAAGCAGTGAGGGCGAAAACTTTGTAGGAACCATTCATCATCCGAATTAGTTACTCTTTGCTATCAACCCCATGAACAAAGCAACCTCTCCTAGAGTTACAGCATACATTAACATTCATCTTTCTTCTCTTTATTTCACTTTACGATCTGACATTATTAATCATATAGACATCCTTCTTATATCATTCACTAGTAATCATTCTCAATACTTCATTTTGAATATTTACTCAGACTCTTCTCACTCAGCTTTAAAATATCTTAAGGATATTGAAGTCAACATTAATAATGTTCTAGTTATGACAGGTGACTTTAACATTAGGAATAGTCTATAGGACTCTTTCTTTCCCCATTATTCATCCATTAGTGACGATTTATTACTTATTGCAGATTCCTTCCAATTAGCTCTTTCGATGTCTACTAACCCTTATTCCACAAGATATTCAGATACAGCAGAAGAAGCAAATTTGACCATAGACTTGATATTTCTCAGATACAGATCTACTGAACTAAACCAGCATTCTATTCATTCTGATTGGCGACTTACATCTAACCATGCACCTTTGTCTGTCACCGTTCCAATTGTGGATGAGACTATCAATACCTCGAAACTTTCAATTCAACAATATAGAGCATCAAGAAGCTTGGAAAGCTAGAAGAAATTCAAGAAAGTCGTAAAGAATACCAAAAGGTCATTTTTTGATTCTAAGATCTGAGAAGTTGCGAACAAGAGTTGTGGCCCATGGAAGTTAATGAATTGGGTTAACAAGCACAAACTTTCCACAACCAAAGCTATCAAATATGAAGGTAATCTATGTATCACTACCAAACACCTCTGGGAAGCTCTTCATGCTACATTCAATTCAGCTCTTCACCGTCAAATAGACAAAGAAGTCCTTAATGAGATTGGATCCAAACCCACTTCAATTTGGGTCCTTTTTTCAAAAGAAGAATTCTGACAAGCTCTCACCAAATGCAACAACTCCTCAGCTCCAGGCCCTGACAAGCTTACATGGCGTCACCTCAAGACCATTCTAAAACAAGACGAATGTCTCGTCCACATCATTAATATCGCGGATGTGTGTATCAATTTAGGACATTGGCCGAGTCACTTCAAGCAATTCTTTACTGTCATCATTCCAAAGCTAAACAAACAGGCGTATGACAACCCTAAGTCTTTCCGACCTATTGTCCTTTTAAATACTTTAGGAAAACTCATTGAGAAAGACATCACAGACAAACTTCAATTCCATGTTATCAAGAATGATTTCATTCATTCTAGTTAACTAAATGGCCTCAAGTTCAAGTTGACTTCAGATGTGGGAGTCATGCTTACTCATGTTATCCATTCAGGATAGGTTAAGAATAGAACTACCAGTATCCTAGCTTTTGACATCACCCAATTCTTTCCATCCCTCAATTATCACCTCCTCACCCTCTCTCTTGAGAAAGCAGGCTTTGATCCTAGAGTCACTTCATTCTTCGTGGATTTTCTAGTCCAAAGAAAAACCAACTACTGATGGAATAAATTCTTCTCCCCTATGTACGAAGTAAATGTGGGAGTTGGCCAAGGGTCTGCTCTCTCTCCTATTTTGTCCACTCTTTATCTTTCATCTCTTCTATATATTCTAGAAAAGCATTTAAAAATCCTTAACATACCAGTTTTTCTTATCTTCTTTGTCGATAACAGTTTATTCATCTCTCAGAACAAATCTATTGACATTTCTAACTCACAACTCTTTTGTAGCTACAATGTATTATCAGGTTTCCTTAAAAAGTTTGGACTTAGTATCAAGCACTCAAAAACTGAAATGTTTCACTTTAACAGGTCTCATAGAACATTGAATCCCCCTCTTCTCGACCTCTCACCTTTAAGAGGGCCGATCCTCTGCCCCAAAAGTACATGGAAATATCTGGGGTTTATATTCAATCAAAAACTTGCATTTTACTAACATATCGATTTTTATTTGAACAAGGCCATCTCCATAGTCAAATGCATGAAGATATTTGGGAATTCAATACGAGGGATCGACCCTATTCAGAAATGTCTCCTATACAGGTGTTGCATACTACCGATAGCATTATATGAGTTCCAATTATGGTTCTACAACAAAGCCCCTCTCTTGTATTCTTTAAAAATACTGGGGAAAATGCAGAGAAGAGCCGCCATTTGGACCCTGGGTGTATTCAGAACATCTTCTACTGAAGGACTCAAAGCTATTGCAGGTCTCATCCCTATCAAGCTCCACCTACATAAACTTGCTAGCAGATCTCAACTCTACTCTGCTGCCCTCCCAAAGAATCATATCATCAAGACCCTCATAGAGGACGTTCCCACTAAGTCTTCCTCTCACTCAATCAATATGCTTACTGATCACCAGAAAAATTCCATCAAAGGACATCTCATAGATTCATACAACAAGTTACATGGAATTTTCCTATTGTTTTCCTCTCTTGATTCTGAACTTAATTCAGGTTCTAGAATCATCGACATCTTTCAAGACTGATTCGTATTTAATTTAGCCAATAAAGTGAAAAATGATTCAGCATACTTCCAATAACTCGACGATATAATTATCTCATTCTCAATATCTCCACACATGGCAATTGTAGTATCTGATGTTAGCATTAAGAATGACATAGCCACTTTGGTCTCGCACATCCACATACAAAACAAACCTCTAATCAAGACGGTTTATCATGTGTGTTATAAGACAAGAGTGTGGACAGACTTTGGCTAGGGTTAGGGTTAGCCGGACATAGATAAGTAATTAATTATTAGTCTACAACGGAAGAAGAGCACGTGACCTGGAAGTCATGTGGAATAG
>Ga0157364_1008900_pt1 | contig 10402 bp, 6 predicted proteins | sample AttsexASBM2_FD_111476 | JGI IMG/M metagenome (GOLD analysis project Ga0157364, IMG submission 111476) | Fungus gardens microbial communities from leaf cutter ant in Ribeirão Preto, State of São Paulo, Brazil - Atta sexdens ASBM2 | ecosystem: Host-associated > Fungi > Mycelium > Unclassified ... | reverse complement strand
TATATATATATATATATTTATATGCTAAAGTTATTTATTAAAATAAGGATATGTTATATGAATTGAAATTTAGTTGAGAAAAACAAGAAAAGAAACAACGTAACATATAATTTAACTAGCGGTCTATATTGTTAGCGCATTCAGTGTATAATTTATATTAATAATTTACATTACAGATACTATAGAATTTTAAAGTTGAAGGCGCATTTATCGATAAAAGCTTATGAATACTGGAACTACTACTAGCATCTATAAGATCTGTTCTTTTTAGCTGAAGTTCTTGTACGATTCATCTTTCTTCTTTTTTTTCCACATTGAAGAAAAGAAGAAAAAAAATGAACCATGCAAAAAGTTCAACTAAAAGAAACAAACCTATTGTCAATCAAATTATAACCCGTGTACAATCAACAATATGGCGTTCGTTTAGATCAAAGGAAACCGATGGTACACGATGCTTTTTTCTTGCTAGATCGCTAGTTGGATGGCTGCCACTATCACCATGGTGGAATGGAAATTATCTGATTCCACCATGGCTACCGATCAGCATCATAATCAATACTGTAGCAAGATTTTAATCTAGTTAGCAATCTAGCGCTGGCAGTAAATTGGAAGAGCTGTAGCAGAAAAAACAGTATCGTGTGTCGCTGGCTTTATATATTGTGATGGAATAATTGGACTGGTTGGACCTTGTTCAATCTTACTCGTGTAAAAGATAAACACGTGTAAAAGCACGTGGTGACAACTGACTCACATAAATATCAGTATGTATCCTACATCAGTGAACATAGCGTTGTCTGGGAAATACGATGGTGTAAAGCAAGTACCATGGTTATCTCTGTAAGTATCGATTAACAAACAAAATTTTAATGTTTAAGAGATGAATAAATGCTGACGGATAATCCATTTGTTGATTAGGGCAGAATGGCACGATGTGTACAGGCAGATTTATTCCAACGAGCCGATTGAGCAAACAAAGGCCTACGAGGCGCTTTTAGCATGGAAAGCCAGGTAATGTAATGTTTCATTATTTAATTGAATATCGAGATAGATTTTAGAGACTATTGTTATTCTCAGGATGCCGAAACTACCAGTGGGCGTGGATTGTACTCTGTCAATTTTGCAAGTGTGTCTCCGTGATCGCGAATGGACATCCAAGATTGACAGTGGCGAGCTACCGATGTATTGTGAAAACGACCTGAGCTTGATGTACTCGACTACGATAATGAGATTCTTGAACTATTTTTGCAATATAGGGCATACAAAGCAAACATCCATGTTTAAGATTGCTAGTCAACTGAAAATTCCAGAGTGGATAGTCGAGTTGAGGCACGAGACTGCTCATGGATACGAATTGCCATCTATTGGAGTATTGAGGATAGCAATTAATATATTACTGCATTGGTTACATGTATGTTTGTTTCTGTCGTAACTGTATAAAATTCATTCTATAATTACAGGTGTAAGTGGTTATAATTGTAAAAATTGATCAGTTACAATCGAATATGAGAATATTTAATCATCAATCATGGTCAATTCTTACAACTACAACCACTTACAATTAGACTTATGCAGTAATAGAATGGATAATAAGTATTTAGTATCACAAAATCTTTTGAAATATTATTTTGTACAGGATGAGTATTGGGCGCCCGAAGCATGCGCAATGGAAAAATATTATTTGAAAGAAGGAGAAGTCTTAGAGGAGGAAGAGAAATTCGAAATAGAGAATTTTACAAATATGATTGAAATTTGGACAGCTGTTAATTTATATGTCAATGCTGATTATAAATTAGTATCGGATTTATCAGAGACACAATTACGGTATATTTTTATTGCAAATCAAATGAATTGTCAGCATTTTTTATTTAATCAATAAGTCCTTAATAATAATATGTATACTAAATTAATTTATTAATATTACTTTTTACAGGGAAATATTGCAAGATTTACGCACATATATGTTGTCTGAGTATAGAAGTAAAACTTCGGATAATGAGAACGAATATATATCCGTTTACAAGAGAACTGTAAAAATAATTGATAAAGAATACCATTTGCAAACTGCAAAAACTCTACTTTTAGCTAAGATATCTGTGGATTTAAACGAATCCTCAAGTACAATGTATGAGAAGAGCAATACAATTTGCAATGCATTATGCAAAAATAAAGTTTTTCTACCAAATTTAGATATCATGAGAATTTTTCGACAACAAGAAAAAAAGAATATCAATTTAAAAAGAAGAATTTTGCCATTCAAGATGCTTCGATTCTGGAAAGATATTATTTTCTTGTTACATGAAAAAGAAATGTTAGAGACGCTTCTCTTTAAGCTATTTAATATCGTAAATCAAGAACGTGAAGATAAAGAAAGAAGAAATCTTGCTGCTTTGTGGATAAATTCCATCTTTTATAGTTTTGTTCAATTAGACATTGTCCAAAGTATTTCTCATACCATGGAGTATGAATTACAGAAAGCGGACAGAAAACTGGACACAAAAACTTTAAGTCAACATCTCAAAGAACGTGTACATTCTGAACATCCATACTTGCGGAACGTTCTATGGTTAGACATATCAAGTATCATACCACACTTTCTTCTAGATATAAATTTTTTATCAAAACTTTTACTAAATATAAATGAATTCTCTGAAAGACTGGTAGAACCAATTTTAAAGTTGCTTACATCAAGAATAGATGCACAAACACAAAAACATTTGTTAAATTTACTTCAAATTTACACATGTCAAAAGCATGACAATGAAGACAGCAACAATGATGCTGGTAAAATATTTACTATTGAAGACTTCAATCTAAGTTCAATAGAAAATAAAGCGCATACACACAAAATAAATTGTGCAAATAAAGAGAAGCCTACTTACTTGTTGGCAGACCAAATAATCCGTAATCCACATTGGAAATTAGCACATGGTACGCATTTACAAATGAGATTTTTCAAGATGTATATAATAATTTGAATGATCATTAATCACATTTATAGTATTCTTTTTTATCTGATTTTTAGATAATTATCAATGGAATGGATGTTCCATTGGATTACTACCGTGGCAGGTAGACTCATTGAAGAGTTTGGAACCACTTGAACTAAATCCATCGAAACACTCTGTTTCAGTTCTAGATTCTCAAATAGTCGCTGGTATTATAAATCGTAAGAATTTAAAAATGCAAAGTTGTATTAAATGGGACGACGTACTGCGAAAAAAAAGGAAAATAAAGAAGAAATGTAACAAACATATCGCAGATGTAATGAACAGAGCATTAGAGATTGTTAAAAACCAGAAATAATGTTATAATAATGAAATAATTATATAATAATATAGTATAAATCGGACATAATAAAACACGCATTAATAATCACATATTGCTCCAATAAATAAGTTATATTCATAATAAAATATACAACAAAGCTGACCGTATGGAACGTATTTATATTATAATTAAATATAAAGTTTATATTAAACATAGAAAAAATAATCTATAATGTATACATCGCAGGAAAAAAAGTATGGAAGTATTTCGCTATGCAATTAAATATACTTGCAGATATATTCTGGTTATAACTTAATAATAATGTCCACATATCTAAATAATATTTATCTATTTCCCTGACATATATGTATATAATTATCACACTATAACAATCAAATATATTAAGTTATATAAATTATATCTATGTATAAAAATATTAAGTTCGTTTAGTATCACAACATATTCAAGCACCATTGCTTCGAATTAGGTTGAAGAAACAAAGTAGAAACATTAATTCAGATCGCTACGTTAAAATATATATTTTGTTGTTTCACTTGCTTATCGCAAAGAATTTAATTTATACAATAAACGTATATGTGAATTTAAAACGTATATGTGATGTACACTTCTTTGGTTCTAGAGAAGCTTCTGAGGAAAGATACTAACTAAGGTACATATTGTCACGCTTGATACTTATACTCGATATTTTAGAACGAAAAGGTAAGTTGATCTGTAGTTTTCGTTTTTCTGAGCACATCTTGCAAATTTTTGTATGTTTCTAAACCAAATACATTCATAGGTAACCGGGACATCACTGCTATTCTGAAATCAATATACAAAGTAAGAATAATAGAATAAATTTGGGATAAGCTATAATAATCTTTTATTTTGCCTCGCATAATGTTTACCTTCCGCCGGACACAGTGTAAAGAAATCTCCAGTAGGACGATCTTAAGTTTTGTGGTTCCAATATAGCTGCATGGAAGAGAACTGCCGTGCTAAAGCAATATAATAAACTCGCAAACCATTTTATTTCAGGTACTTTCTCATTTTCTACTGCATTGTTCCACAGCAACTGAAACAAAGCCAACGATGTTACATGATAATTTGCTACATTATATAACACGAATATATTACAGTATATAACATGAATATATTAATAGAAATACATAATAATACCTGTAGTGTCTTCCACATGATATATAAAGCTATAGTAGTATTGGGATATGCCATAAATGTTACGCTTGCGATAAGTCCAGCAGGAATAGCATAAATGTGCGAATCTTTGTGAAAGATTCTTCTCAACGTGCATGATACTAGCTATATATAGAGAGAAAAAAAAAGAAAGATTAAAATTGGAAATAATTTCTTGCGAAAGATATTCGATAATCTATAATTGCGTCAAATATACAGAGTAAGATGATATACTTTATAAAGGCCGACAAATCCTCCAAGAAATATAGCTAGATTTAAATTGTCCCTTTGAAAGATAATGGTTTTTAATAATTTTGGCTTCTGAAGTAATCTTTTGAATTGCAAGATTAGTTTAAGCGCTATTTGTCCACAAACACCATAACTGAAGATCTTTGCACTATCCTTTAAATAGAAAAGGAAGTTATATTGCAAAAAATAAAATATTTTTCTAGATCTTTATATATTGCTGTTACATATATACCGCTAAAATATAATGTGCGCAGCTATAAGGATGCGGACATGAAGCATCCCTACTTTGTGCCTTTAAGCTATTAATAATATATTTATATGTCTCGAAGGACTTCCATAGAATACTGAATTTATGTCTTGCAGAGCTCCTATGTATACTTCTGTCATTCTTTGCGCTGTCAGTCGCAATGTTTCTCGAAGATGTTTCGGGATGTGAGTCTTTCTTTCTAAGATATTCAGTCTCTTCATATCGCCCAATAATCATCCTGTTTTTTTGAAAATCACATTGCGCATATAATACACAAATATATACAATATATGCATCAGATATACACATTCAGATATACCTAAATATTTTATATACTTGATCCTGTTTGTTCGTCTTTGAACGAAAGAAATACAGTAATACAGCTACGCTTAAGGCAAATATATAGACCTCTCCTCTCGAAATAGATGAGTAGTATCCTCGCCATAAACCCATCTTGAACAAAGTTTCCGTTGCCTAAAAAGGAAACGATAATGATAACATATTATTAATGTAATTATTACGATCTCTACTTACAACATTTGACACGTAGAGACACAATAATGTACGCCTAGAGGCTCTTTCTATCACAATGGCAGACAGGCTAGATAAAAAGGACGGAAGAAAAGATACAGTCGGTATATAAAAACGTCCAAGTGCTTGCCTGAAACACAATTATAATTATTAATTGTGTTTTCTAGTACTCATATATTTAAACTTATTAATGTTTTGATAAATATGTATTTTAAAAAAGGTGATAAATGAAATTTTTTAATTAAGTTTCGCCAGAAATTCTGACTTCATTAAATAAGCATATATTATTCTTTACCTTAATAAACAAATCCACATTGAATAGGAGAAAGCACTCCATGAAAGAAATGCTGTGGATTGGAGGATACCCAACAGAGTTTTCTTAACATCTTCTTTCGTTGGTCGTTTTCTTCTCATTAAAAACGCAATCTAAAATAACAAGAAAATCAATTACTTACAATAAAATTTTTAAACTAAAATTTATATCATCTTTCATATTATATGTATATCATAAATATTTATATTAAATCATATGCGTTGTAATAGAAAATTGTGGAGTCATCGAAATTAACTTCTTCCATTATTGATTATGGTTAATTCAGTTATAAACATTCGCTAAAATCGAGTTTATAAATATTTCATTTTTTTCGCTTCATTTCCTTCCTATCTATTTTAACAACCAAAGATTTACAAAGTAATACAGTTAACTAGCGATAATGAATCATTTACACAAATAGTTTGCATGTGCTAATGAATCTTTGGGAATGCATAATTATATAACAAAATAAATTATAATAAAATGAATTACAAAAACTAAAAGGTCAAATATAATGGAAATATTTGTCAGTCAATAACGCGCGCGCGATAATGGAACAAAAATTAAAGCCTATTCTACAATGTGCTTTTTGTTTTCTGTTTCTTGTTTTTTACCTTTTGCTTTTTTCTCCTTTATAATCGTTTTATCAATAATTATATTTTTTACTACGTGTTTCTTGTTTTTTTCGAAGTTCGTAATTTTTATCTTGAGCGATATAAACAAAAAATCGGATAAGAAGCAAAAAGATAAGATGTAAAAAATAATAAAAGATAAGAAATAGAAAACAAAAAGCACACTGTAAAACAGAAAAGTAGATATCGTGATTAAGAATACCGTGATAAAGAAAAGAGTAGATCTCGTGTTTAAATATTCCGACGCTTTTTTTATACATATCAGATTTTACATAAGTTTTCCCAAAATTTATAATTTATGTTATCAAATCAAATTGAAAATATCAGATATGCAAAAAACACATGACGCGCCAATTATAGTTTAAAGTTTTAATGTTTTTCTTTATTGAGATAGTATCAATATTTTTCTTCTTGATATTATGTTATTTACACAGATATAATATCATTCATGGTGTTTTATGCAGGTTTGATTTATTTCAAGATTGTTTCGATTAATTTTTTCATAAAACATGTAGAATAAAAACAAATTAATAAAAAATATACGAAAGACAGAAATAAATGTGATTACATTGATTGTTCTCAAGGTCTTTGTATAGATTTTCAATTTCTTAAATGATAAAATCATGAAATTCATTTGGATAGGAAATCTGATATTTTTATGCCTCGATAAAGCAACGAGACGATTTTGTCCTGACTCCATAATTGCGTTTAGAGTGACTTCGATCAACTGCAACTAATAAATTAATCATCTTATTCTCATGTGTTGACGTGTCAACAAACGATTAATAATTTTATTTATTTATTCATGAAATTATAGGCATTTTTTCAACAAGTTGATAATGGAATGCGGTCGAAATCACTCTTAACATTAAATGCTTTTCAACAGATACAGTTTAACACAGAGAGCTTGTTTCATCTTTAGGGAAGTACAATCGATATTTCAAAATAATAATTATGAAAAATTTACAGATTATTTTAGGCTGCGTTCCGTTTCACGCATGATGTATCATTTATCCTTGTTATTCACTGAATAACAAGGATAATATTAAAGATAAATGATGCATCATGCGTGAAACGGAACGCAGCTCTAGATCGTATTTGAAAGTAATACAAAAATTTTTAGTGGCAATTTACATCAATCTGGATTACATCAAAAGTTATTTCAATAAGTAGTATTTTTCTTATCTCTGTGCTCTAATAAAAATATATAGGAATGTTATAAAAATCTTTTTTTCAATAAGTACTTTAAGTATTCAAAATGATTTACATAAAGTTACATTGCAATCCCGAAATTAGTTATTTTGTAAATAAACAAAATATTTGTTCTAAATCTTTATAACTAATCAGTAAATCGACTGAATTGACTATTTAAAATACTTATACAAAAATATTTAGACTTTATTTTTCACATTTTAGTTTATATAACAATAAAAATAATAACAAAGAAAATAATTAAAAATTGTTGTTCAATGTTCAACAAAAAAATTGTGTTGTTCAATAAAAGTGGAATGTTATAATTAATTTTCATAAATATACAATTTATTTAACGTGTAAATATTAATGTATGCTATACATACTTCTTCAACAATAGGATGTAATGATTCATCGTGTTCACTTAAGATCAGAGTGCAACTTTTGCATAATCATACGCATATCATGAAAGAAAAGACTTTAATTGGTTCATTTTCATAGGTTTCATAGTTGAGATTTCTGATTGACCTATTTTAACCAATTACAATGCAGCTAGCCATGGCATCATGATTGGCTAAAATAGAACAACCGACAATCTGTGATTAATCTTTTTATTATCTTTTTTTTGTTTTGCAATGTTGGTTTTTTTTATTGATGAATTCTACTACACAATTCATTCACACTACACTGAATTAATAGATGTTGAAGATTGCTTCATATAAAGTATAATCTAAATGCCTAATAATATAACCAATTTTGTGTAATACAATCATTTTGACAATGAAATAATTAGTAATTGAAACATATATGTATATCCTGTGTTTGATAATATAACAATATCATAATTAAGTATTTATAAGCCTTCCACAAAAATATTCGTATATTTTTGCATATTTTTTCTTTGCTAATTTTATGTATAGCACCTTTTAGTACGCACTATTTTAGTATAATGTAAATAACCGAATTCGCTATACGCGTCTTTTTATATATTATCTCTTATCTGTGTTTATCAATGTAGATAACTTTAATCTCGGTTTATTTACTTTTCATCCTTTCTTTTTAATTCTTAAAACTAGAATTAGAAAAAGATAACGTTAATTAAGATTAAAATTAAACTATCAGTATAGAAACGGATAATTTTCGGCTCGATGTATCGCGAATTCGGAATCCATCAGATTTCGAGACGGGTGCACCGACGAGGACATACTACGTGCAAAACACGGTGCATTCGTACTAATTCGCACTCAGTTGCGGTGCGCTCGCACCAGGCCAGGCACGTAAATACCAAACGAACCACCGGGTCAATGCGGTTCTGCGCATTGAGTGCAGACGTACTGGTCGACAACGTCAATGCGCTTGATTCCGAAATGTTTGAGAAAGGGCGGACGCGCGCGTCTCGGGAAGAGATCGACGATGAATCACAGGGAGTACGACCCCTGATTCGTACCCTCGTACTCTCGAATGATCCTGGCGAGTCTAGACATCCCCGATGAAAGAGAGAAATGAAATGAAAAAGAGAAATGCATTGACACGTACGATGTAAACGGTCGTGTATATCCTGAGGGACTCCTGCAGGCAATGCAGACCGAGACCGGTGGTCGCGCTGACACAAGAGTCCGTCCATGGATGAACGTAATCTCGGCAAGGCCCCTCGAACGAGAACTTGCTGAGTTGCGCAGGCATTTTCACTGCGATTGACAGCGACCACGAATAATGGCAACAACGGCGACTTTAGCGTAATATACCGCGTGATGTCACAATTATTGGTGGCACCACGACTAGATACGGTGCATTTGGAAAAAAAGAAAGAAAGAGAGAAGGGCCCCCCCTCCCCTTCTTTCTTTCCGCGGCCGGAAAGTCGAACGAAAGTCAATAAAACGGCATCTTATTGACACGCAGACTAGTCTGGATCCGATTCAGATCATAGACTAACCGACTAGTGCCGCCGCGCTGATGTCGTCCGTCCGTCGCCGATGTGATTGTGAAGTAGAAAGAGAGAGGGAGGGGAGAGAGAGAGAGAGAGAAAGAGACAAAGAGATACTGCAAGTTCTTGTCGATGAAACAACACACAACCGGCAACGACTCAACGAGAACGAGGATACGCGAGAATCTCGCGACGCGGCGAGATCGATCGCGAGCGAGCGACCACTCACTTCCGTGTCGACTCGCCGAGCGATCGTCGACGACTGATCAGTTAGCTACTGATGGACGATAATACTCGTAACAGCGCGAACGGCGAACGTTGCAATTGCAAAAGCATGGCCTGACCGCATGGCGCAGACTCGCAGATGCCACAGATACAGACCTCGGTCATCGAGCTGTGCTTGGTTCATGCATGCTCGCATATGTGCGCTTACGCACAAGTCGAATCCCAGTTTCCAGTTATGTTTTTCTATCCTCACTCCTTTTCCATTTCGATCACTTTCTCTTTTCCTCACTGATTCTCACTTTCGGGTTTGTTCAAGACTGCGTTCGTTTTGGCGCTTACAACGTCTGTAAGTGTCATTTACCTTTAATATTTCACGAAAGATGAAATAATGTTTAAAGCGCTATGAAACATCAAAGTAGCCTATCTCAATACTCATTTCCACCAATATAGATTAATTTTAATCTCGGCTCAACTTTTTACTCGTCATCTTTTTCTAATTTTTAGAATTAGAAACTAGATGAAGTAATAAGTTGAATCGAAAAGTTAATCTATATTGGTAGAAACGGCATAATTTTTATAATTAAAACAAGGTAAAGAATAAATTAAACAAAGATAAAGTTATCGACATT
>Ga0157364_1008898_pt1 | contig 10404 bp, 5 predicted proteins | sample AttsexASBM2_FD_111476 | JGI IMG/M metagenome (GOLD analysis project Ga0157364, IMG submission 111476) | Fungus gardens microbial communities from leaf cutter ant in Ribeirão Preto, State of São Paulo, Brazil - Atta sexdens ASBM2 | ecosystem: Host-associated > Fungi > Mycelium > Unclassified ... | reverse complement strand
TATTACCGACCCTAAAGTCCATGCTCTGTCCTCATGTCCTATTACTCATCCACATGTGTTTTCCATAAGGCCACCATGCTTCCTACATGTGCCTTGACGTCATACCTTTAATCTCCGCTGTACCTGTGCACACTATGTATACACTATGAGAAACCCATGTCCCTTGACGTCACTCCTAACCCTAACTCCTACTCTAGACTCTTCCCGATCCTTCTAGACCCTAAGTCCTTCCAGACCGCTCTAGACTCTACCACATGACTTCCTGGTCACGTGCCTATCTTCTAACCTTTTGTCCGTTGTAGACTAATAATTATCTAAGGTTCTAACCCTAACCCTAGTCCGAAGTCTGTCCATACTCTCGTACTATAACAAATGGCTGGTAAATATTATTGACAAAGTAGTTTCTACTAATATGGTCAAATTATGACTGCCAACTTTAATGAGAATTCACTTGGTTGTAAACATCAGCTGAGTAGTAATATATAAAGAGTAGATGGAAGAACAAAAGACAAAAGAAGTAGAACTAAGAATGAGAGGTAGAAAAAATATTGAATAAAAGAAAAATAAGGGATGTTGTAAAGTACTTAGTGCAATGAAAGGGGTTTACAATAGAACATAATTTATGGGAAAGAGAAGAAAACTTAGAAAATGCAAAAAAATTTGTAGTAAAATTTGAGGAGAAGATGAATATAGAAGTAAGGAAACAAGAAAAGTTGGACTTAGTGGAAGAATGAGATTTCAGAAGGGGAGAGTTACCAGGAAAGTACATGGCAAAGATGTTATATAGATGGTATGATGGAAAGTTCGAAGAAGAATACTTGAAAAAGTTGGAAAGGAACTAATGAAAATAGAAGCCAGTTTCTCTAGAGGAGAAACCTTAAAGAGGAGATAATGTCAGAGTTAAAAATAATGAACTCTATTTATTTTTATTTTATTTCTCAAACTTAGAATTAGGGTCTAGTGTGACATTACATATGACTGTCACAAAATGTCACTAGCCACAGTCACACAAACATATATTACACAAGAATATCATAGAAAGTTCTAGAACAATAATGTTAAATCACATATCAATAGCATATAGTACACATATCATATTCTTTAGAATAGCCTAGGTTTAGTGTAACACAGACTATTCGCCAAGTGTATATACCTTAATACTTTGAGACTTAAGTTGTAACATTATGGTAGGTTATATGTAGCTTAGCATAGACTATCAACCTAATATATAAGATAGATACTTTGTACCAGAAACTCTATCAAGTTCTCTTATATAAACCTTATACAAAATTCTTGATTAATTACTAAGTCTTGAATTGTAATAATACCAACTAGAAAATGCTACTACTATAATAATTCAAACTACATGGTTAGAGAGTACCCTACAAGACTAGATATATAGCAATTATCTACTAAGCAATGGAAAGAGCTTATGGAAGACTTAAATATATTGAAAAGTATGAAAATCTAGCAGCAGTTGGTATTATAACTCAAAACCCTTAGAGTTGGATTAAGAGGTAACCTTGTATTGGGTAACACAAGAGAACTCAATAGAGTGCTCTTTTACAAAATAGTCTACCTTATATACTCCTACAGATGGTCTGTGCTAAGTACTGTGCATCCTACCCTAAATAACCATATGTAAAGCATGAGGTCAACATATGGTGTTTATGTTGTATGACATCACTTTGTTCCAGAACCTTCGACTTCTTTCTCTTAAGTCTCATGATCAATGTTGGGATCATACCATCAGATGTGACTGATGTGACTTATGTGACCAATCACTTTTAACCCTAACCCCAGAGTTCTAAAAATAGAAAAATAGTGGGAAATAAATCAAGAGAAAATAAAAATAATAAAATAAAATAAAAAAGAAACCAAGTCCACTTTCTGCAATCTTGACAGTTGGAACTTACAGACTTAGAAAGTATTAATATATAGAAGATGATAGTGACTTTTCTGGTACATCTGTTTGTTTACAAGTTCCATAGTTCTTACTAAATGTCCCAAGTAGAAAAAAGACTCTCTCTATGTCATTATCAATATTCTTGATGCCTGCAGAGCTTTCTTATATCTCACTATTTCTTTGGAAACCACTGATACTACTAAATTGTATATATATTAGTCAACTCCAGCAGTAAGGAAATTTCATTAACCATAGTTTTGTAGAAAGACACTATTTGAATACTTATAAGCTCTCATGACCAGTACTTATCTACAATACTAATAGCATCTCTAACAAAAATAGCCAGATATCTAAGGTTATGAACATGATACTATGATATCAGCTGCACTCTGAGCAGGCCTTGCTTACTACCTCCAGTCTAAATAAATAGAATCTTATCCTTAACTTTATCTTTGTCAGAATTGTAGAAGTTAGACCTGTTTTATTTTCATTCTCATTTTTATATTATTTTTTTGATTTATTTTCTATTCTTGGATCTAGGATTAGGGTTTAGCATGATGTCACAGTCACACTATCACATGAAATGTCATAGAAGGTTTTGGAAGGAATAATGTTATACTACATGTTATATATATGAGCATTTAGAGTAGGCTAATTGTAATGTAGCATGAACCATCAGTCTAGGTATATAAGATAAACAATCCTGTATAGAGCTCTCTATCAAGTTCTCTTGTAATCAACCCAATCCAAGGTTGTTCTTCTGACTTAACTCTAGTCTTAAGCCGGCTGTAAGAGACTTACGGATAAGTTGTAAAGTCTTGTTGCAGGTTCATAACATACTTAGCTAAAAGTATATAACCCCAAACTCAACTCAACTAGTAGAAAGAAAAGGTTGTAATAACAAAATGTCTCATTCAGGTTGTCAAAACATCTGAAAGACCAAGAAACATCAGATATGTTGTTGTGGCAACTACTAATCAAAACAATCAATAGTACACTAAGTAGTTTTATGAAGTAAGAGTCTTGTGAGAATTACAAGAAAACTTGACAAGAAGTCTCTAATATATTGCTACTCTATTTATACAGATAGTGTATAGTCCATGCCAATAATAAATAACCCTATCCTAATGTCCATACATCAGCCATGAATATACTATGTGTATACTATGAGGTAAACATATTATTGATATGCACCTTGACATCATTTTTCCAGCCTCTTCTTCTAGATATTAAGAACAAACCAGCTACTAAACCAGTTATGCTAAAAGTACACAATGTCAAGCTTAGCTTTGACATCTGGCTAGTACTATATATGTACTTCATACTGTACTCCTGACACTAGATTATAAGCTTATGACATCATGTCATGTGATACATTATATGACTACTATCACATACTTCTTTGTTTAGAGTAGGCTACAAATATTATAGGCTTTCTATGGAGTTTTGAGCTGACTACAAAAAAAATCAGATTCCTTTACAGATTTAAAAGGATATCAAAATCTTTCTTAGCAAAGACAGACTCAAACTATTACACATATAGAAAAGAAACTGAAATACTGTTTGGGAAGCAATTTCTATAGAATATTTCTGAGAGGTACTGAGAAGAAGTGGCCATTGTGTGGAGTTCTAGAACAGAAGGTTCAAGGAGCAGCTGGATCATGTAATAAAAAATTACCTAGCTCTTCCTAATACTGAATAGAGGTTTGTGGAGTATTTTCTGTATTTTTAGAGTTTTCTACTAGCTGGAAAAAGAGCTAGACTGATACATCTCTAAAGTATATATATGTCAAGATTGCTGAAGGTGGACTTGATTTTTATTTTCTCTTTTTCATTTTATTTTATTTTTATTTTTCATTTTTGATCTATTTTCTATTTTTAGAACTAGGATTAGGGTTAGAGTGACAAAAATATGCTGTCACACAGCAGGTCACATCAGATGACACAGTCACAAGTCACATGACACAAAAGAAGAACATAGAAGGTTCTGGAAGGATGATGTCACACAACGTATTAAACACATGTTGGCCTTATGGTATACACATGGCTGTTTAGGATAGGGTAGAAATAGCTAGCACAGACTATAAGTCCAAGGTATATAAGGTAGACTATCTTGTACAGAGTTCTTTATTGAGTTCTCTTGTGTTAACCCAATATAAGGTTCTTTCACTTGTCCAACTCTAAGGGCTTGTGTTTGTAACAATATATTATAGTATGCTTGAACTCTTATATTTTATTTTTGATTTTCTTTTCTTTTTATTTATTTTCTTTGATTTGTTTTTTCTCTTTTCTTTTCTGTTTCTTTTTTTTCACAGAATGTTCAAAAGAAAAGAATACTCACTGATGTTACATTAGAAAATAAAAAAGAGTTTGATATACTTTTTATTCAGAAACTATCTTGGTCCTACATTCAAACCATTTCAAGTTCAACATCTAAAAAGAGAGAAAAAATCATAAGTACTCCTAGTTATTCATTATAGTTTACCTTTTCTAGACAACCTATCTACAACAATGATCATTCAAGAGTACTTACATATATCAATGCTCAACTCATTCATTTTCACTTCTCACTTAGAAAGAATGTTTGAAACTACAAGAACATTAACTTAATTTAAAGATACTGAGGTCAAAATTTACAATGTACTGGTCATGATAGGAGACTTCAATATTAGGAACAGAGATTAGGATCCATTATACTCTTATCATTTGACTAATAGTGATATGCTTCTAGAGGTTACAAATTTCTTTAATTTGAAACTTTCTTATTCTTCCAATCAAGTTTCCACTCAATATGCAGATAACCTGAATAACTCTAACTGAGTTATTGACCTAATGTTCCTCTAACCAGATTCAAGCAAAATTGACAACCATTCAATCCTACCAGAATCCAGAAGTGTTACAAACTCAAGATCTTAGAGTGGATCAAAAAAAAAAACCTTGTATTAGAGTTAACACAAGAGAACTCAATAGAGAACTCTGTACAGGATAGTCTACCTTATATACTAAATCCACATAGTCTGTGCTAGCTACTTCTAACCTACCCTAAACAGCTATGTATTGTTTATGCTGTATGACATCATCTTTTTAGAATCTTCTACATTTTTCCATGTATCTTGTGACTTGTGACCATGTCATCTGATGTGACTGCATAATCTTGTCACTCTAACCCTAACCCTAAGTTCTAAAAATTAAAAAATGAAAAATAAATCAAAAGAAAAATGAAAATAAATCAAGTCCACTGCTTTCATCTTTGACAAGAAGCTCATCTGATCATGCATCTCTAATAGTTGATATATCTATCCTTGAAGAGTTTTTTCAAGATAAACAAATAATGATCATTAGGAATAGTGAAGAAGAGAAAAAATTTACTACTAAACTTATAAACACAATTAGGAATATTAACACATTACATATACCAAATAAGAAGTTACTTAAAGAAATTGTTCAAGAATACACAAGAATTTCTAACTCTGCTTGGTATAAGTTCTTTAAAAAATATCAACATCACTAAATGTTCCAAAGCTTGGTGGAATAAGAAGTGCAATGCTAATGTATATTCTTTGATAAGAAAATTTAAGAAATCATGTTAAAAAACAAAAGGCTCTGAGACCTTATGAACTAGGTCAGAAAGTATTGGCTATTAGCTATTAAAGCTTTGCAACATAATAAGAGTCCCTATATAGAACTAAAAGACTTATAGCAGGTTCTCCATCAAATATTCAATTCAGCATAAGATTGTCAAATCAATATGAGTCTGTTGGATGAAATCTCTATGAAATCTAAATTAGATTGGTCTTCTTTCTCAAAGGAGGAGTTCAGAAATGTTATTAAGAAATACAGTAACTCATCCATACTAAAACCAAATCATATATCATGGAAACATCTGAAATTTATTATTAAAGACGATAGATATATCATTAACTTTGTCAACATTGCTGATGGATGTATTAATCTCAACTATTGGGCATCATATTTCAAAACATTATTCTTAATCATTGTTCTGAAACCCAACAAAGCATCATACAATTCTCTAAAAATATTCCAACCAATTATCCTGTTAAATATGATAGGAAAATTAATTGAAAATGTCATCAGTGACAGATTACAAAACAATCTATTGCTTTGAATTTTGTTCATCCTAATCAAATAGAAGGACTTAAACATTGTTCAACTACTAATACAGATATATTTCTTATATATTTTATTCATTCAGGATAGGTCAAAGGTTTGCAAACTAGCATCCTAGCCTTTAACATAGCTTAGTTTCTTCTATCACTCAACCATTGACTTCTTCCACTAATTCTAGACAAAGCCAGTTTTGATTCAAGAATTTCTCTTTTCTTTTCTAATTATTTAATAGATAGAAAAACACAATACTTATAGAACAATTTTGTCTCCCTTTTTTTTAGGGTGGATGTAGGTGTAAGACAAGAATCTGCTCTTTCTCCCATTCTTTCTGCTTTATATCTTTTATCTATTTTTCATATCTTTGAAAAAAGAACAAGAAATCTCATTCTAAGCATCCCCATCTCTTTTCTTTCTTTTGTTGATGATAGTTGTTTTATTTTGTAGGAGAAAACCTATGAAAAATCAAATGCTTTACTTTTCTGTAGTTATAGCATTATCACTTCCTTCTTCAATCAATTCAGACTTGTGATTGAACATGGGAAATTGGAAATTTTTCACTTCTCTAAATCAACTATAAATTTCAATCTGTCTCTATTAGACCTCAGTCTAGTGGGAGGACCACTTTTACAACCAAAGAATACATAAAAATACCTAAGATTTGTATTCAACAAAAAACTATCCTTTCATCAACATATTCAGTTATATTCCAACCAAGCTCTTTCAACTGTAAAGAGAATGAAAATATTAGAAAATTCCACTAGAGGTTTGTCACCTCACCACAAAAGACTACTCTATAAAAAATATATTTTGCCAATTACACTCTATAGACTACCCTTATGGTATTTTAAGAATTCTCTGTTATTGTATCCTCTCAAGGAATTAAATAAAATATAATGAAGAGCTGCCATATAGATCATAGAAGTCTTTCACATATTACCTACTTGGGGGATTGAGGCAATTGCTAGTCTTATCCCCATTCACTTATACTTATGCAAGATCAGTGGGTAACAGCAACTCAGAACCACATCTTTGCCATCAAACAATGCTATCAACTCGCTCCTTGAAAAGTACCATTTAAAAAATATACTATCTCACTACTAATCACTGAAAGTGTTAACTCCTAAACAATAACTCAAAGTCAAGAGTTTCATTGTCAATGTTAACAATTGTCTTAATTAAATCTTTCCATCCTTTAACCCTCTTCATAAAGAACTCTTATCTGGATTTAAACTAGTGGACAATTTTCCTGATTGCTTTTTTTATATAGTAGACTGTAAAGACAAAGAAAGCAAAGAAGCACACCTTCACAAACTCAATAAAATTGCTGAAGATGCTCTATCAGATCTCAACACAGTTATCATCATCTCTAATACTAGTATCAAGAACAACGTCAGTATATCAATTTTACATATTTGATCAGATAGTAACATAACTATGAAAACCATTCACTATGTTGTTAATGTCATCTCCACAGAGGCTGAACTTTCTTCTATCAGATACAGTATTAACTAAGTAGTTCAAATCCAAGACATATCCTACATCATGATCATCACTAACTCCATTCATTTGGCAAAATGAATATTTGATTTATCATCACATCCCTACTAGCTACAGTTTATCACTATAGCCCAAGACCTTAGGGTATTTTTCAACAAGAATTTGCAAAATACCATTGAGTTCTAGTACTGTTTAAGTATGGATAAATGGAGTCTCCATATATCTATTGACAAATAAACAAAGCAGTTCAATCTCTTCCATCTTCTTATGTAAATCATCATGGGATTTTAGCATAAAAAGCAAATGTGACTTAATCACTCAAAATTGACAAACAATCTTTCAGGTATCAGACTTCAAAGGAAATCATTTCCTTAATCTACTAGATAGCAACTATATTTCTGTTAAACCTATGTATTCTAAAGACAGGCCATAGCTTAAATTAGTTAATCACTCAAACTCACTATGTGTGTAAGAGCCACTAGAGTAATTACAAATCATGTGTCCATTAGGGAATATTGTCTAAGGTTTTTCCCAAGAGAAAACTTCAGTTGTCCATGTGGAAATTATTCAATTGAATCAAGGTGTTATGTTCTTTATAAATGCAGAAGATTTAACATCTATTGGAATTCAAACAGAGTGTCTCTTAACAAATTCATAGTATTCCTCAAGTACAATCCTGGAGCTTTCTCCTTTAATGAAGATATCACTTGATAATGGTCTTTTTGCTATTATTTTGTAGTAGTGTAATTTGTTTTATTTTTCTCTATCTTTTCCTTCTTTTTATTTTCTCTTTTCTTTTTCTATGTAAGTAGTTATGTTGTAACTACCATAGTCTGTCATTGCACTCTGTGTAATAAATTGTTAACTTGAAAAAAAAAACCCCTGGAATTAGTTTCTCAGAATTGCTAGTAGTTTTAGATATTGAGATATATTAGTCAGTATATCAGTATCTGTGATTTTTTCTTGCATACTAAACTGACATGACACCTGTTCCTCAGCAAGCTATACCTACTACTAGTACCTAATACAAGTATCATAATTGAAGACAATGGACTTGGTTTCTATTTTATTTTCTTTCATTTTCTTTTATTCTCTCTTAGGTTTTATTGTAAATCATAAGACAAAGAAGACAAAATGTGATACTGTCACAGGTCACATGACAATGTCACACAAGTCACATGCTCATGTGACATGATGGAACAATATAAAAGGTCCTAGAAGAAGATGACATCATACAGCATAGTTAACATATGTCAACTTTAAGGCAAACACATAGTTATTTAGAGTAGGGTTGAAGAAGTGTAGCATGAACCATCGTTAGTTTGTATATAAGATAGAAAGTTGTACTAGGAACTCTATTGAGTTCTCTTGTATTACTCAATACAAGAGTGTGTCTTTTGCTTAAACACAGGAGCTTAAGTTATAACAACAAGATAGAAGATTATAAGCATAGACTTTGTTATCAAACTTCTAAAATCTGTGGGCTTTAACATAGTAATAACAGTGGTAGATTTAGTGCCCAAGAGGACCTACTCTATTCTGACATATACAATAGTCAATATGGAGGGTACTGTGAGGCTCTTCTTATACAATGTCTGGAAATTACACAACTTCCCCACTTATATCATTTTGGATAGAGAACTACAGTCCATCACCTGATTTACTAAAAAGTTATACCACATGTTAGATATTGAGATTGCTTTCTCTATAGCTTAGTATTTCCAATCAGATAGACAGATGGAGTATATTAATCAGGAGCTAGACCAATATCTCTTACTGTTTGTGAATAAAAGACAAATTAACTAGTATAATCTTCTGCTTACAGTAGAATTTCAATGTAATAATCATGTCTATGCCTCTACTCAGCAATATCTGTTCCTTTTAAATATAGGTTACCTTTTCAGAATAGGTTTTAAGCTATATCAACAAGAGTCAAAGATAAAAAATATTATGAAATTTGCAGTGTAGATAAAGTCTGCACTAAAAGAAGCAAAGTTGGCCATCCTTAATAAGACTGTACCCAGTGTTCAATGTTATCAAGCTAACTGCTATATCTAAAGATCCAATCTCTAGTAGATACTTAGATCCACTATCTAACACCATCCTCATAGGCATATAAGAAGAATGAAAGATTAAGAAAATTCTGGACAACTGCTGGCATTGACAGTGGCATCAATACATAATCAAGTGGAAGGGCTTTAGTTTGGAGAAAAACTCTTAGAAGAATGTTTCAGAAGTATTTGCATCAAAAAGAGTAGCAGAGTTCCACTAACTAAACCTTGAGCTCTGCAGTTTATTCACATAGCTGAGTTCTCAGCTATTGTTATAGACCAGCTTCCAAGACATCTGAAACATCTAATTCCTGACTTCTAGTTAGGACACTCTAACTATATCTAGATGTACTACTACATCTATACTTGTTTATGTATAGATCAGCTCCTTGCATTTCATCACCTGGTAAATTATCATCTAGACTCCTAGTCATTCCATATCTTAAAAACTGTTTCTATAACATCTCCTTAGTTATTCCTAATACTACTATTTTTCTAGTCATAGTTCTGACTATTGTCATAAGGAATATGATCACAGTCACATAATGCATCACATGATATAGGCCTAGAATCTGGGAGAAGAGACTAGAAGGATAACATCAAGATATATATCTACAGCATGTTCATCTTATAGTGTACATATAGAGCACTTATGGCTAACATATAGACATTAGAGTAGGGCTATTTATTGCTATCATGGACCATGTACTTGTAGTAAATATAGAGTAGGAATTCATTGGAAACTCCTTGTTGAGTTCTCTTGTGATCTCCACAAGATTCTCATCTTCTAAGATTACTTAGTGCATTATTGACCATCTTGGT
>Ga0157364_1008897_pt1 | contig 10405 bp, 4 predicted proteins | sample AttsexASBM2_FD_111476 | JGI IMG/M metagenome (GOLD analysis project Ga0157364, IMG submission 111476) | Fungus gardens microbial communities from leaf cutter ant in Ribeirão Preto, State of São Paulo, Brazil - Atta sexdens ASBM2 | ecosystem: Host-associated > Fungi > Mycelium > Unclassified ... | reverse complement strand
TGCTGCAAGGTCAATTGATAATTATCAATTGATTATTTATGCCTACATTGGATTATGTACTATTTTTACTCCATTTCTTTTATGCATGACAAACAATGGCTTAATTTTCACCGAGGATTTAAACCGAATCAAAATGTAAGGTCGCGGAAAAGTAAAGCGGAAGCCAATCGGAACTCGGGGATCTAGTAGGCAATACATTCCACTTGTTTGCTTCTGTTTTTTCGCGAATTCTGATTGGCTTCCACATTTCCGTCAAAGTGTGAACTCTCCCTTAGGATGGAGCCTCACTCAGATGGAGGGGATCTGCGGAAATACGGAATTGACGGAATTGATATGATTGGTCGTTGCTTCGTCATTTTCGTCATTTTTCTTTATGTTATTAAACTGTATTGTATTTACATCTTAACTCTTCTTTATATACCTATACGTAAGTCTCATTCGTGCGCCTTGATCGAGTAGAACGTGTTTACGCTCTGGCTTGGGTATTGTATCATTTAATATTTTTAGAAAGTAAGGCCGATTTTGACAATTACATCATATAAAATTCGAGTAGGAATTTCAAATTTGCAGAATCCTTTCGTTCGTCTGGACGCGCGTGCGGCACGGAATAATAATTTAAAATGGCAAACATTGAAAATATTGTAAGTATGTATAAGGTAATTCTTTAGAAGAGTTTCCTTACCTCCGATTTCGATGAAATTATTCGATGCGTTTTTTGCGTAAAATGAAAGAATCTAGCAAAATAATTTCATCGAAATCGGAGGTGAGGAAGCTCTTCTGAAGAATTATTGTAAGTAATATTTTAAAATATTTTAAAATAAAAAAGTTTTAAAATGTTGTTATGTAACTTTTGAAGGATAAGAAATCTGAATATTGTGATTTTTACCAGAAAATTATGATTTGCTGCGATATTTTTATTTCCACCCATTCAACAATGATTGACAAAAATGAACTTATTATTGATGAAAATCTGATTGTAACTGTAGGTAAGTCTACATTGCATTATAAAAGTCTATTATAAACTATAATACAACAGGCAATAATATAAATACAAATGCTTCTTGCGTATACTTAAAGAATAAATTTTAACTTATAAGATCAATATTATACATAGAACCTATTGATTACAATAAAACGCAAAAGTAAAGCAATCTAGAATGAAAAGGAAAAGAATGTAAATTTTAGTTTTAATTTGGCCGTTAAATTATTTAATCAAATTTATAATTATTTTTTTCATTAATATTATAGTTTCTAAAATCATCGAGGACGAATATATATTTGAATATACTAGAATTGAAGATACCAATAAAATTATAAATGAAGTTACTATTAATGAATTTTTAATTACATGTATTTCTCAAAAACAAGAATTATATGATTATCAACTCCCTGCTAGTTTCAGAACTAATCTCAAAAAGAAAACATTATGACAGAAAGTTTCAAATATGATGATGGGAGGTATGTAATTATATATGATGATATATAATTATAATGATTTAAACAAATGTTTATTGTAATTGTTTTCTTTTAAGAGTAATTATCTGCTGAGGATACAAAGAACCATTGAAAATATTTGAGAGATTGCTATATTAAAGCGAAAAAGGAGCAACAAACTTACATTCCCAGCTCTAGAGCAATTCCGAAGAAAAAAAATACATTTCGCTTTTTTGAGCAAATGAAATTCTTAGATGACATCTTACGGACGGCTCAGTAAGTATCTATTGTGATTTATTTATTTATTTAATTATGTTTATGTTCACATAGAAAATATCTGAGTAATATAGAACATTTAACTTAAAATAAAAATACACATTTTATTGTATTGTTTACTATTATTTTGTTCAATGAATAATATTTATACATTATTAGAGTATTAGTTCTTACTTATTATTAATATATATAAATACTAATATATATAAAAATTGAAAAGAGTTTAAAAATATCATTTTTTTCTTTCAGAACATGCAGCAGTTTACTAAAGGCATCTCCACTCGATTAGTAAATCGCCATCAGCATTATCGGCTATATCTATATCATCCGATATTGTAGATGACTATTCATCATCACCAAAAAGTAAGTACATTACATCATTCGTATGAACAGAAAAAGACCGAAAGGATATGAGAAAATCGTACACACACACACACACACACTCTCTCTCTCTCTCTCTCTCTCTCTCTCTCTCACACACACACACACACACACACACACACACACACACACACACGCACGCACGCACACACACACGCACGCACACGCACACGCACACATGTATACATGTATACATACAGTAGAGTTTAAAATCATTAAATACCATGGAAGTGTTGAATCATAGAGTCCTTATCATTATCTCAGTCTAATTTTAAATTAACCAATCTAATTTTAAATTAACAGATTCTATTAAAATTGAAAAAAATTATATATCTTAAAAAAGGAGATTAAATGCAATGTGAGAATTATTGAGAAATTATACTATTGAATAGTGCATATAAAATACTATTAAACATTATAAATGAACGCATGAAACCATATGTAGAACAGATAGTTGGCGCACAGTGAGCGACGTAGAATTCCCAAACATAATCCAAAAAAAAATTTTTTTATTTTGTACATTTTATCATTAAAAATATTTACTCCACATGAACAGAAATCAACAATAGATCAGATCTTTGTTCTAAGGCAAATCCTAGAAAAAACAAAAACTTTACACGCTTTAGTACGCGAATATCACAACATCACGGAATTTGATTTTCGTGTATTTCTTGATTCTTTCCGTCTCCGCGGTTTACCATATTGACTCCTGTGAAAGATTGGAGGTAAATTGCCAACTGGCTAAGTTTATCTCGTCAACGAGGCTACAAAAGAAGAAGATCCTCGATGGATACAAGAGCATCCTGAGTATCACTCTGTACCGGAAAATTATCAAGATCCGCCACCGCATGTAAGTGCTCTTTCACGGGTTATAAGAATTGAGGCCGTGACTTGCATTATGATAAACCCGCATTATGATAAATAAGAAATTAATAACAATAATGAAGGAATAATTATTTCTGTTGAAGAGAATTAAATAGTTACAAGTCAACAAATCATGACTAAAATATATATAAAATATATATAAATATATATAAAAATTGATGAAGAGCGGTGATAACAGGTTTTTACATGCAAGTCGATATATCTACGGGATTTCATTGGAAAATAATTTTAACGAATTTAATAATAATTGTTCATTGTATAGTTGTACAATTATATTTGTTTCATCTGCAAGATGATGATGACCTGATAGAGGTCAAAACATCTATAGATAAGTTATAAGAATTTTATATATAAAGCCGGTTCTACATTAATTGCAAGCTGATCGCAAGTTTGTTGCGACAGTCAATCTGAAGCTTGCATTTTGAAATCAATGCTTTATATTAGTTGTCGCAATAAACTTGCGATCAGCTTGCAACTAATGTAGAACCGGCTTAACAAGATTAATAAATTTACTACACATAGATCTTGCGTGATTTTAAATGCTCCTTACTTATTAAGATTATTTTAAATCATGATTAAGACTGGATCCTTGTAAGCATTGTTTTCAAAACATGCAAAATAATCACTGGTTTAATAAAGATGGGGAGGTGGAAAATCCACAAATAGAATTGAAGAAATGAAGAATGACCTATTGAAAATAAGGATACACTCCTTATCTAAACGCTTCTGCGACAGAAAAACCGAAGAAAATGGTTTACAGATTCTATATGCAGAAGACAAGGTAACATTAATACGCTCTTTCATATTTTATATGATCATTATATTATTTAATCATCTGATAAAAAAACCATTGATAAAATATAAATTGTAATTCGAATTATTCCATTTAGCAACAACACTATTTTAACAGATTGTCCGTTATAACAGGCAATCTATGATTTACCTGAGTAAACCATAAAAATGCGCAATTGCCGATGCCAGTTGATACTGTCAAAATAAAAGAAAGATCTCCTAAAAAACAGTCTCTATGATAATTAACAAACTGACTAAGCTTCAGCAAAACATGCGCAATTGTCAATGATGCAGGGGAAAAATGTTGAAGAATCTTTTTTTTTTGACAAGTTCTCCTGCATTCATAAAAGTGGATCTAAACACAAGTTTCACGCCAAGCACATCTATGACGATTGAAATTGTTCCGGAATCATCGTTAATTTCAATGTATTCTCGGGGATGGCAAGTAAACGGTCATAAATAATCTAAAGGCTATCTCTGTTCAAACATGTCTGCGACATTTCATTCAAAACATGCATATATCTCGCTCCTGTTCTAATCACGCTGTCTATCTCAAATAGCACGACCCCCTTTGCGCGACACTCGAAAAGTGATCGCGCTGACGATCGCGCACACGCGAGAGTTCAGTTCGCTTCCTGATCCCGATCAATACGGATCATCTATCGATACTCACGCTTAACGGATCTTATCCCGAATAGTCAGAGCGAACCATACCGAAGTGTCATCGTATATCAACGTTGTGTTTTATCAGGTAACATTACCGTATATCGCGAAGGCAGTGCGAGAATTGCCTGAGTTTCCGGTGAGATTTGCCAGACTAGTTATTGTTCGCAATACGAATTCTGCCTAACGACTGCGAGAGGATTTTCAAGTCGTATCAAGTGCAAGTTATACGTGCACACGTCTAATCGAATAATCGAACGTATCCGTCATCGGATTATGAGTATCGCCTACCGCCCGCTTCGAATAAAACTTCATTCCAACTAACAAGTTTAAATTGTTACAACAAAAAGAATCGTCGTTAATACACACGTTAGAACACACCGTCTTGGCAAGTGAACCTTTCTTACAAGGAGACACCAGCGTCACAAACACACAACAGAGATTATCCATTAAATTTAAAAATGAGATTGTAATTGTCGACTCAAACTTACAGAAAGTAAGTTCTTCTAGAGTACTAGCTACGAAAACTATATAACTTCGAGACCCTCTCAACTCGGATTCAGAAGTAATCGAGTCATCGAAACGATTTCATAAGAAAACAACAAACCGAATCTACAGAGCGAGCAATACTTAGCCGAGTCTATAGAGCGAGCAATACTTAGTAGAGTAGACAGAGCGAGCGATATGTAGTCGAGTCTACAGAGCGAGCGATACGAAGCAGTCTTCATTCAACATCAAGACTGACATCTTGCCTGAATGTCTCTGTACTAATGTTCAATGAATAAGAAAAGTTGAAAGATCTCTGGATCACTATTCACTACACAACATCTGATTGGAGCGACATTTACAATAATATATGCCACATCATACATATGTAACATCTAGAGTTTCCTTCTCTTTCTATTAATATCATTAATAGTCATTCTATAGGAGTCCTTTAGGAGTAAATACTTATAATTTATACGAATAAAATTCTTTGCTTGGTGTACTTAGCCAATCAGCATTAATCAATTAGTAATGCACCATCAATTATTAACCATCTGATAAAAAAATTGATAAAATGTAAATAAAAGTCTGCTAAAAATCCATAAAATATATCATAGCGACAAATTCAAAATGTATAAAATAATGAAAATAAATACGTTACATGTTGCTATACGAGTACATTATAACAGCAAATTGAATTGCTTAAAATGTATCTATCAAATATGGAATTAAACATAAAAAAAAAATAAATAAATCTATTAGCTAATGAAATAAAGTTTAATATTAAACTCGTTTTAAAGGGGAGAGAGAATCTTTTTTGAGAACGATCCAAGTTCTGAGGAAAAAGGATACAAATGATGATAAACAGATTGGTGAAAATACAGGAAAATATTAAACTCGTTTTAAAAACTTAGTTAATTGATCAACATTGAAATAAATTGATTGATATATAAACTATATATCGTTTTAAATAGTATATTCTGTTTTTTATTTTTTTGCTCATAACGTGTTTAACCTATGAATTACATCCTGTATGAATTCAGTGTCAAAAAATTTTTTTAAACTCCAGGTTATTAATAGCGTGTAAATAATTTCCATGACAGCAGTCTTTTTATGTTACAATCTATGTTTTGCAACTAATGTAATTATATTTTTTCCTTATTTTTTCTAACGTAATTCTAACGTAATTTTTTTATAATTATATTATAGTTTCTCTTTTTTAATGTTTTTTTCTCTTTCAATTATGTTATTAAAATTTAAAAAAATGAAAAATAAATTTAAAAAAATAAAATTTTTTATTATTGAGTTTAATCCTGCATGTGAATTGCTATTTTTCATTGATGTCGTGTAAACGGGTCATTTATGCTAGCATAATTTGAAAGGTTCATACGCAGAATTAATAGAAATAAAATAAAGTTTGATTTGCTTATATTTGGATGCTATTGGAAATTGCATAATATTTCATTTGTTATATGCAGCTTTTATAAAGTTTTCGTTTTTAATCTTTACTACAATGTTTCTAATAGCAAACTCGGTGCTACCACTTGTTATTTTGTAGTGTCCTTTTATACGAAATTTTAATTAAACAATAAAGAGATATAAAAACTAAAATAAAAATTACCTCCTATTTTAATCACGTTCATATTTATTGTAGATAACATCAACGCCGTGGACATCGCTATTGACTTAATACAATAACCGCTTCATCTAATATCATCCTTTTCCTGTGATGATGTCTTGAATTCTTCATCGACGTAAACTATGCCTCTTTTGTAAACATTTTTTGCTTACTGAATGTTATTTCCGTAATTTTCTTCTATATAGTTTTCTGTAATAACATTAATTCATATGTAATTAGCAAATAAAATACTTTTTGCATAACAAATAATAAATTATGTTCTTTACAAATCACAATTTGTTTTTTTTTAGTGTAGCATATTAATATTACTCTTTACATTCACATAATATTTTACTATTTGTAAAAATAGGTTTTTTTAAATAGTATTTGACTTAAAATAAAACTAATTAATAAATAATTATGTAACATAATAAATAACTATGTAACATTTGTATAACGAATATAATTATAAAATTTAATATTTAATAAAATTTCAAATGCAAAAGGATTCGATTATTCAATTACCACAGCATATGAGACCTACAGTTTTAATGCCGGTTCGGAATGGCAAAGTTTTTCGACAGATATTTCTGTGGGCAAGGATACTCTCGAGAGAATGCCGATCTTCCGAGAAGAGGCACAAGTGTAAATATTTTGGTCTCTATCAGAATCGAACTTGGAGCTTTAAACATAATAGACTAGTGCGCTATCTGCCATGCCACACTCATGTGAAATCTAATATATATAAACATGATACATACATTTCAATCTTCTGAATGTCTTGTGAAGATCGAAATGTATCATTATATTGATTGAATTTCACACATCGTTTGATTTTACCAACTGATTTCTTTGCGAGGCTTATTTGCCTCTTTTATATTAATTTGAATTTTTATTCCTTTGAGCCTTAGGATATTTCGATTTTAAATTTTGAATTTTTAAATTTTAATATTTAATATATGAAATAATAAGTATTAAATAAAATATTTTACATTAATACTGCATTATTTATCTTAATCACTATAAATACGATAATATAATTACATTTTAAAAATTTTTATCCAAATATTGATTTAAGGAACTCTGTTCTGTCTTCTACTTGAGTATTTGCTTTCCTATTCCTTATTTCATTATCAGTATCCCTTTGCTTAACTTCAGGCAATTCAAACGTTGTCTCCTCCCCTTGTTCTTGTTTTCTACGCAGCTTTTTACTTCTGTCTACATTATATGAGAAGAAGTTAATTTCTCTTTTAGCTTGTGCTATCTCTGTTAGAAGTCTTTGCTTATGAACTGCACGTTCATATGCTAATCGTTCACTCAAATGAATCCATTTAAATCTGTAAAAAAAAATGTAAATAATATTAATTAAATGAATAATAAATAAAAATAATAAATAAAATAAAATTCTTATTTTACCTAGGCAAATACTTTATATTCCACATAACATCGTAGAATTTGCTTTTCTTTCTCGTGGATACTTGGGTATTGTTTAACGTCTCTGCTACAAATTTTGCTACTTTTTTACTTTCAAATTCTATCCAACCTTCAGTAAAATGCTTGATTACTTTCTTGGTTTTCTTTTTATGTTTCACTGATTGTGTCTCTATATAAATGTTTTACAATACTTTAAATTTAATGCTGTTACATTTATAATCAACAATTTAAAATAATTGATTTTTTAATTAATATATTTTTTTAAGTTTTTAAATAATTTTTTGTTTATATAAGACAACATAAAAAGCAGGAATTTTAATTAATCGATTATTCAATTTACAAATATAGTTTTTGGAACAAAGTTGCGTTTACTCATGGATACTAGAAATTCAGGGAATTTTATTTCATTTATTATCACCGAATGTTACACAAAGATAAAGAATGCATTCTATTTAGTGACACAAGTCGACATAAATATCGTTCTATTTTTGTTACTTACAGAATGCAAGGAAAGATAGGACATTTCGTGTCGACACTTGTGTTACTTTATTTCTGCACTATCTAAGTATCTATTATGAAACAAGTCAGAATGGATTCCGATATGTTCCACCCAGAACTGAGATGATATTTTGTAAAGGATCCTTTACATATAAGTAGTTGTAGACGGTCGAGACTTAACTTGTAGGAAACCAACAAATCATAATCAAATATAAAGAGAATACTCGATTAGAATTAGTCAGTTTCCTATGACTTAAGACCATCCACGACCATCGTCTACGACTTCTATGTAGAGGATTCTTAAATGTTTCACAAGCCTACTGACAGTTGTCAGTGTCACAGTTTTTTCATCATAAAATATCTGTGCAACGACACACCGACAACTGTAGGTGTGTAAAGACAATTACGGAATCACGCCCCTGACACACAGTGCAATAAGTTAAAGCGAAACGAATATATATTGGATTCAACTTATTGCACTATGTGCACCAGTTCAGATAGCAGGAATAAACAACAGATCTATATTCTATTTTTGTTTCTGCACTAGACTGTTCTAGAATTCTCTTTCTCATTTTCAACAAATATCAGACATATACTTATCTCACTTCAAAAATGTATTAGTTCAGTTACAGAAAATAGATTTTAAACAGAAGGCAAAACGATGTAGTCACAACTAGAATTCTAAATACAGCCCATAGTACAATCAACAAAAGAATTTTTTTTAAACTATCTTATATAATCGTAAAGATTGCAATGCCTAAATTTTAAACAGAATCGTAAAGCTCGTAATATTCTTGTAAGACTTGTAAGAATTTTTAAATGCTTTATAAAACCTTTATAAAATATTTTTATCAGCTTCTTACTAATCATAAACTTTACAAAAAATCGTAGATTTTACAAATTATTTACAAATAATCGTACATCTTACAATACATATGCATAAAATTAGAATATTAGTCATAAGTTCTTACAAGTTTTACAAAAACACGTTACGAGTCTTACGATTCTTAGAATTGCTTAGAATTGACTCATAAATTTGAGATTTAATTAAATTAGATTATATAACACACATGATAAATGATACAATAAAAATCTAAGACTAACCATTGTCGATTAGCTGCAAATATACTCTGCCCACTTTCCCATAAGCAGAAAACATCTCTCGGATCATCGTGATATTCATATATTTCGGAATTGTGGACAAATAGATTATTCCTCTTTTAACCTTTTTACCTTTCTTCTGGACTTTCTTTTGAATTTGTGTCGACTCGTCTGCGTCGCAATCTATTGCATGGTTGTTTTCATTGCTCTCGTTCGAATTTTCTTGAATCATTTTTGAGTTATTCAAAATTAATTAAATAACTTCTTTGATTAATAGCATCTGGTTATGATACCGCCAAGATTAATTACACAGCGAATATTGTTAGCACGAACCGATATTGTTCACATCACCGTCTTCGCTACAGACTGAACAAGCCAAGAATGATCGAGAATAACAAAATGGCGTCCATGCATTTCATAACCATGATTCTGCCGGAAGCCGAAATTTCCAAAGATTGGCGAAGATCCGGGAATCGGCTAATTTCGATGCAGGATCTTCACTACCCTCTCCTTGATGCCATTAAAGCGTAATCATAGCGCATGCGCAGTTAGCTACACTGTCGGTAATGTCAGTTACGATTCGTAACCTCAATGACTGATACTTCAATGATTAATATCTTGCTTTACAAAATTTTTTCTACATTCTTTCATTTGTGCAAAAAAAATTAATAAGCACAAATTTCATCAGAAATTGAAGGTAAGAAGATTAGAAAAATATGGTTATATAAATATAACAAATATTACGAGGAAATGTAAGTTCACATCAGAACGAAAAAGATTGCTATTTGTCAGAATAAAATGGAAAAGTAGTCAAGCATTCAATCACAAGAGTTAGTT
>Ga0157364_1008896_pt1 | contig 10406 bp, 4 predicted proteins | sample AttsexASBM2_FD_111476 | JGI IMG/M metagenome (GOLD analysis project Ga0157364, IMG submission 111476) | Fungus gardens microbial communities from leaf cutter ant in Ribeirão Preto, State of São Paulo, Brazil - Atta sexdens ASBM2 | ecosystem: Host-associated > Fungi > Mycelium > Unclassified ... | reverse complement strand
TTTGACATTTACGAAATGAGTCGCTATACGTTTAAATAAAATTGGGAAATATTGAAAACTTACTTCCAAAGTGGTGAGTCTTCAACCCAAACTGTAAGAAATTTACGTGAAAAATTTGGTAGAAAAGAAATGCCTTCAATGCAGTTTGTGGATCAATTTGTGAAGCGAATTCGGCAAACTGGATCCTTATTGGATAAAGCAACTCGTTCACGTGCTCGTCCAGTAAGGACGAAAACATTGCTGCTGTTGCTCAGAGTGTGCTTGAACAACTATCAACATCAACTCGCCATCGTTCTCAAAACTTGAACATTTCACTTCTTTGAGAAGAATTTTGAATAAAGACCTCGGAAGCCTTTCCAATAAAACCATAAACTTTGAAAAATATTCATGCGTTTTGTTTTTAGAGCCAAATTAAATTCCAAATTTTAAATGGCCCACCCTGTACTTTAGAAGATTGATCATTTGTGGGTTTAATCTTCTACGTTAAATTCGTTTGATAGATTTCGAGCGTGGATTGATTATCGCGTCTTTTACGAGTAATCGGGGACGTGGATCGTAGACACGCGAGATCCATAACGCCAACGGGAAACATAAAAATGTTTAGCAGAGGACGTAAAAAAAGACGATGTTCAACCTTGAACTTACGACGTGTCCGCTTGTGTACCTCTGTTCCAGTTTCGGGTGATTTTTATGATTTTCACATGGATTTATGACGCGAAAATCACGGTTTTCTATTGCGCTCTTCGTCGCGATGACCGACATCCTTCGTATGATGCAGCTGAATGACGCATGATTACTGACGAAGCGTCTTATTCGCGCACTATGCCGTAATCGTCTCCTTCTCAATTAACAGCGCGCCAAACCCGTGCTTTATTATATCACCTTTGAATAATGTACGCATGTGAGACAAAAAAAGAAGATAGAACAAGAGCAGGAAACATCACGTCGTCGCTGTCGTTTGAATAATGTTTTTTTTTCTGGAATCGCTCTCGCAGCCTCGCTCCAGATAATCCAGATAGTCCTCAAAACACACGATCTTTAATCCCCATCGCGGCAAACGCAATCGTTTTTCAGAAATATCGAGAGCTCGAGCATCGCGTCGGCTGAAATAAGAAAGTATATAATAATCGATTCGTTCAATATACTGGGAAATCAATTGCAAGAGGTTTAATTATTACACGGAGGTCGCGTAATTGCGGGATCCTGATCTTCGTATTACATTGGTTATGCGAACGTGATGTCATTTACAGAAAAAGTACATCATGTCTTTCCGTATGTAATTGCGTTAGATCGTCGAAGATAATATCGATATGCTAAAGCAAGTTTAACGATATCATAGATGTTTTAAAAAATCTGATGCATTGTTAAATTTATTTGAGATATTTTTAATCATTTTTATAGATCGCGAATACTCAATATGACATTAATTTAATTAAAACAATGAAGTTAAACGATTTAATTCTAGAAAATATATTTTTACTTTAAATTTGTTATTAATTTATTATTTACTAAGTGCATGCATTAATATAGACATTGTTTACTTTGAAACTCACTACAGAAATTGATTGAATTACATATGGAAGTGTGTCAAAAATAACATATTATTTAACTCAAAAGATTAAGTTATTATTATTTTTTGATATCTAACAATGTAATACTGCCAAATGTATTTTGTTTAGCATACAAATATAATAGAAGCCAACTGTTTATTATGTAATATGTAATGAATTAGAAAAGTAAAATGTTTAGAGTAAAATTAGCGTTTACTTAATTTTGATACATTATTGCACATTTACATTAAAAAATATTTTACTGAAGCTTGAACAATTACTATCTAGATTATTATCTTGATTATTATCAATCTTTTATTCAAATGTTTTTAATATATATTTTAGCCAGTTTTAGTATCAAATTATTAAAAATTGCTTATTAAGTTCTGTTGGTATAGCGTTTCAAGACCGAAAAATGAATTTGGCGTACAATTTAAAAATATAAATTCGCACCGAATTATTTAAGCACCAAAGCTTCGATCCAGATTCGATCGTTATAGGCTACATTGCTTATTAGTTTTTTTCAATATATTTTTTTATATTTGCATTTTTTATTATTTTTTATGAAAATGTTTAATGAACGCGCTCTTTTAACGGATCAATTCGACGACATGACAGTCGAGCATTTGTGGACGCGGATTTTATGAGCGATATCCTTGTTAATTTGCCGTCTCTTTCAGTCAGCTGACAGCATCTTCGAGAGCAGAGAGTAAAATAAGTTCGGGTAAAATAAGTTCTAAGTAACCTCGCGGCCTCAAACGCCCGCCGTTTATTAATCATACGTTTTAAGATGTGCACGAGGTCAAAAAATCGTTGACGAAAGAGAAGGATATTGATACCCATCCTATTACGTTTTATATCCGTCATTAAACATGAAAGAAAATGAAATTATGCATATCATTCACTATAAAACGTTGTGCCAAAATTTGGAAAGAATTTGAAAAATCTCTACTAAAAAATTACTTATTTTGAGATGTGTCACTTTTCTATTGACACGATATGTAATCACTTGAACATTCCAATTATTTATTAATTGCAACATGTTATTTAAGTTATATCTGTATGTTAAATTAATTATCATGATCGATTATAGTTAAATATTAATAATAGCAATGAAAATTAATAATAGCAAAGAAAATTCTTATATGCTTATTTTAAGAATGAAAATATACTTGTTGGCGCTTGTGTCATGCATTTTGTAATTATTATAAGATTATGACAATACACATAAATACACATAACCGACAAAGATGAAAGTAGGATGCAAATGGCTTGTGATAAAAGCGATACCTACAAAAATATCGCTTAATTCTTTAATGAAAAATTTGATTATTGGTTATGAGAAAATCGAATGACAGCAATGCGAGGGTGCTCAGAGATTACGAGAGAGCGATGATTTTATAACGCTAAACGCGCCACATCGGCTGCCCAAGCGAAAATTGAACACTATTAATACTTCAAATAATAGTTCGAATGCATTACGCAACCGAATAGAGAGCTATTAAATGCGGAATGCGTGGCAAAACGAGATAATGGCGAAACTATCAATCCCGTTAAAGATGAAAAATGTGACTTCAGTTAGGAAATGGCGGCCACAAATAATAGAATCGTAATAGTGTCCATGCGAAAAAGTTCGCTGCGAATAGACGATCGTTTCGTGTCGCTCAAACGCGAACGAATACACTTCGATGACAATAAAAAATTTACGTTCCCATTATTTCGTTATTACATTGTGTCCCGCTAGTCGATGTTATTGAGTTATTCAAACATCTGGCACGCAAACGAATATTATGCTTCAATTTTCAACAAATACAATCAATAAAGGTAAAAAAGAAAGGATATTTATAATTGGAAGTAGCAAAATATGTCACTGTTATAACTTGTATCTCTCTATTACACGAATAACTTTATGTGAAAAATAGCAATCATATTAATATAACACATGAACTTTTTCATATTTCATTTTTATACAAAACGATGACATATAAAACAATGTTATGTCAAGTTATTATTCCCCAGAATTTTCATATTTTTTCATGTTTGATTTTTTCATAAACAGCTAATTTCAGTTTTTACGAATTATTTTAATCCAGGAGTAATTATATATATATTCGTGACTTGTAATTTAGACAAAAAAATCGATAGACGTAAGAATTCCGAATGCACCGTAACAATTAAACATTTATCGAGTATTTTTTATTCTTTGCAAATTACGTTGTTTTTTTCGAGATTGAACCATCAAAATGTTTTTGCTTCGAGTTTACATTTATAAGAGTGTATTTGCTCGTATAAATCGTTCCAGAAATTGGATGCTGAAGTGCTGTCAATTTTCGCAAATCACCCGGTATAATCGCACGAATAAGCTTAATTATCGACTCGGCGGAGTGCAACAACTCGTGCGACACTCGTAGTCAGACAATTAACGGGCCGAGTGTTTACAATCTAGCGCTTAGCAACGGCAAGTGGCAATCAAGCCAGCCAATTAATCGGCGGTCAGGCCCGACCAACGTTCTGCTGCTTAAATTCTTTAATTTGCGACAATTATGTGAAACCGGGTAATTAAGCCCGCGCGCAGTACGTCTTTAGGATGCTGAAGGTGTCCCTACGGCGAAATATAGATCGAATACGTTCTCCCGATATGCCGCAAGCGTGAGGATATCGCGATCGCGGGATATCGCCGGGCTGAACACCTTTTAATTGATGAGAGAAAGGGGACTTAATTCGATGTGGACCAAACGATCGCGATGTAAACGGCTCGTTTACCTGTCCACCCTTCTTTTTGATAATAACGACATTAACAGGCCTGAAGAGATACGTATAAATGCCATTTCGTGAGAACGTTGCTTCGTATAATATTTATTTAATATTAGGGGAATCACGTCTCTAAATATGCAAAATTCTCGCGTTAATTCTACTAATAATTGTGGCGGATATTTCGAGCAGCCGTTTTATGACTTGCTCTTTTCTATAATGTTGATGACATTAATGAATATGATATACACGTATAAAGATATTTTTATGCTTTTTTTGAATTTTATTGTTAACTGCGTGTTTTAATTCGGGAACACATTTTTCGGGAACAAGGAATATACAAATCTTTAGAATTCACTAAAATTTTTGTTATTAGTTTTATTCTTTTAAAGAATTTTTTTAGTTCAAAATTAAAAAATAAGGTTATAAGGAACATAAAATTATTTCAAATCATTATTATTTAAAAATTAGAAAAAAATCCTAAGATCTCTCACCAAGATCCCATAAGTTTTCCTCTGTTAGGTATTAAAGGATCAAATTTAAATCGATTCTTTAAATAATATTCTGTTATGTTTAACTTTCAAATGTGTTAAAGTGTATCATTCTTGCTGAGGAGGACTAAAGAGAGTCGAAACGTTCAAAATAAAAAAGACATCAAATCAATCTGATTATTTATTGTTCACTAAATAATTACGCCGTTTATCGTTGCTGACTCTCATTAGCCTACTATATTTATCTTTTTTATATTGTTTAAAGTGTATTATTTTAATACAAAATGCATGATTAAAAAAAGCCCATGTGTAATCAATCTATTCTCGTGGTTATTTAATTCGTGGTAGTTTAGTAAAAGTAAACAGCAATCATATTAATGTATTTATAAAATAAATTATATATTTATAAATAAACATGAATCAAATTTAATATAGTTTTTTTTTTAGTTAAATTGTTTAAATTAGTTTGTTTTAATTAAATCAACGACATGTTGCAACAGCGCAGATGATATAAGAAATAATTAAAAATAAATTAAATTATAGGTTTAATAAATATTACGAGCAAGGTTTAACAGCGCAGTTAATGACATTTGGGTTAACGAGATTCGAAATAATTTTTTTCTTTGTACTGTTTTATTCTTGACTAGTTTTAAAACCTGACTTTTTAACTGTCTACAAAATATTCCTTTAATTTTCTATAATGATAGAGAGAGCTTCAACGGACCTGTCTTAGCGAATATATTCTTATAACACACATATACGTTTATTAAGCATGAATAAGATGGCAATAGCTGCGATAAATTATTCCTTAGCGATAGCGCGTTATAGTATCACTTTCGAGATCGTTTCTGTATAGGCCGGGTCGGCCCGCAGTTATATAGGTTTTTAATCTACACCGTGTCTCGAGCAAGTCATCAGCCGATCGCATTAACCTTCGAGAGCGGAGGAGTCAAACATTACCAGACTAAGAACACGTTCTTATCCTCATTGTTCCAACGCCGAGGCTCCATGCTCGGAGCAACGGGGCAAGAGTAATTGAACATCAGATTCAACTGGCAAGTGTACGTCATTAATTGGTCGTTTTTGATCCGGCCTCCTATTATTATGGTTACGGCCATCGTAGATCACGTGCGAAGGGGATACGGTATCGGTGTGCAGCGCGCGCGAAGGAATACGTGCACCGCAAATTACGGAGTGCTCTTGCGAGAAAGTTTATCAACTTAGATTAAACCCCTCTCAATCCTGAAATCCGGGATTCAAGATTCCACGGCTTTACATTCCGTTTCGCGATCCCACTTCTGTATCCGTAAGTTCGTGAAATTTATATTGACGACTTACCGGACACTAAACGCTGTTAAGTTTTAATCTTGAACAATCGTTAATTGTTTCTTGTATATGCAAGGGCAATTTAATCTTTTGGACTTTATTCTTTTTGTATTCCTGAGAAAAGAATTAATCATGTTCTTATTACAATTCTATGTAAAATTTAATATTATGCAATTACGCTGTAATTATTGTATATTTATAAGATCTTTGAAAGTAAATTTTAGATCTCAAACTCATTGGATTTTAAAATCAGTTTTTTATATTATGTGATAAAATATTGTATTTAAGATATAATCACACTTAAATCTTACATTGAGAAAAAAAAATTTTGCAATTACCATAATTTAATTATAATTTATACTTAATAATTTTCAAAGTCAAGTATATATTTAATATAGAATTATAAATATAATTATTATTACTAATATTACAGCAGTAATAAGTATAAAAATGGAGCTTCTAATTTGTAATTATAATTATTTTAATATGTAATTATAATCACACAAATATCAAACACTTCTCTCAGTATAGATTTTAGATTATGAATTCTTGAAAAAAATTATCTGCGCACCTGACGTCCAGAAAAGGATCAAAGAACGGGACTAACAATTAAAAAAAAAAAAGAAAAAAATTATGCGTGCTTTGCGTTAAAGGAGAGAGAGAAAGAGAATGAACAAAGTGTCGCTCGAGACAGCCGGATGCACGCTGCTCGTCTGGGCAATTAATAATTAATAGCCCACGGCATCGAAGGGTGGGGACGGGAGGGACATTCCTTTAATTAATCGAGGCTACGTGGCCGCGCGCGAACGCTAATTACAATTTATAATTAGCAGCTTAACTTTGCGAGGACCCAAACGGCGGCTGGACCCGGCTATATATGTGCAATTAATATGATTAATCGTTCCGCGAATTGTCGGGGCCCGGACCCTCGACACCGGCTCTCTCGCCTCGACACACACAGCATTCGCATTTAAAATCGCCTGTTGCGATCAGCTTCCTTCGACATTGCCATGCTATCAGCTTTCGAAACGTCGCAGAAAAAATCAAGGCAAGTAGCCAAGAGATACTATCGAAAAAGAACGCTTTCAAAGATTTTGTTTTGAGTAGAGATTAATTAAATTTCTAAACTAATTGTAAGTTTGGCAACCTTTGATTGCTAAGCTTCTTCGTAAAGCTTCTCTCAATTATAAACTTTTGCATCTGTCGAGATTTAAGAATCTTAAATCTTTTCGTTATTTTATTAACCTCTTTTTAACGATGTGTGAGTTCTCGCTTTTTTCAATATGATACATATTTCATCAAAGTGAATAAGTTATTTAAATAACATATTCATTGAGCTATTATTAAGTTTTTTTTTTAATGATAATTTTATTATCATTAAAAAAAAACTTAATAACAGCTATCAATGAATATGTTATTTAGCATATATACGATATTTAGCAAGTATGTTTTTATCTCGAGTATACGAGTATACAATGGAAATAGTAAATATATATCATAATTGAAAATCACACAGGATAGAATAAAAGACATCGTTATGAAATTCTTCTCCCATGAATTGAGTTAAAAAATTAAAGTTAATAAGAAATTTTGGCAGTAGTTTTTAATTTTATTTTTCATTTTCCGAAACATATATGCGCAAAAATTAGATATGTATTAATATTTAGTGAAATATTATCGGAAACATCGAAATTTGTGAATTATGTGTGCACGTTGGCCAATCTTTTCAACGATTAAAGCTTGGTCATCAAGAAGATTAACGAGAAATTCTGATATATTTAACAGGAAAGAATTAATCATGCACATCTGGTAATTCCTACAAGAATTTTGATTTGTTCATTTTCAACAGACATATTGATTGAATCTATCTGATTTCTAATTAATGCAAGAGATTTTTTTCTCGGGCTTGATTATTATTACCAATCTTTTTTCTCTCTCACTTTTTTATTTTACGAACCTATGAACCTATAAACAGGCTAATAACTGCACATTATGTCACGATTGCTTTCGCAGCGGGTTCTTCCTTGATTTAACATCGCATTCTTCGAGGGCCGCGAATGCCCAATTTTTTGATCGAGATATATATATATATATACGGACGTCTTTGATTTAGGAAACTTTCTCCTTGTGCAACGAGGTGGAGTATCGACGCGCGTTTTATGACGCGGACTGGCGCGCGAGAGATTTACGATGTTTCCAGATACTTTATTATTTACTTTGAGAGATTCATTTACAGATTGCATTGAGACGTTTTCTGCGACACGAATTCCTTCCGGCATAACATATCATGTCGCGCGCGTGTTTGTCCATGACATTGTTGATATTTTATACCACGATCGTGAGTATAACTCTGGTCATGGAACAGATAAACGTGACTTTAAATTAGTGTTAACTATTGATATCTGCAGACGACAATTAAATTTTCCAGAAGAATATATAGGTACATAGAATTGCTAACGTCATCATTGATAAAGCCGTGCAATCAGTAATATTATTCGAATAGGAAAATGATATTTTGCCAAGATATGCATAGAAAGACATTTTATACGTGCGAAGAATATATTGCCGGTAACCGCAACAGGAGAAACATCAATTACAGCAATCTGATATATGAAAATATCTCTGATCTCCGTGCCGGTTAATTAATCGCGGCGGTCGAATGATAGTATTAATTTCTTATAACACCACGCTTATACTTCGCCAAATTACTTGCGATGCGCAAAAAAAGCATCTTTATGTGCGATCGTATTATACCTTCAATTATCGACCTGCAATCCACATCCGGTTACGTCCGCACGGTCATGAAGCCATCACGAATCTCGTTTCAACAGATAAAACAACATTATTTCACGAAGAACATAAACTTCTGGACCAATAAACGCAAGCTTTGCGCGATACATTATCATACTTTAAGAAACACCGAACACCGTAAGGCATTAAGGACGTCTGAAACGTTATCGTAAATCGCAACCGGTATGTCGTTTTTCTGTTTCATTGTATTGCAAAATCGTTGATCCAAGCTCGACGAGCTAAGTATCAAACGATGAATCTCTACGAAGTATCGTGGAAAATAAGAAGGGACATTAGTGTGTAAATGAGGGGTATACATGGGATAGAGTGAGGGGGAGGAGATCGACGAAAAACAACTTTTGCTCGATATTAATAAGAAATCGTTCGTTTCTGCTGTCTAATGAAGGTACGTAGAGCAGAGATTGCGCGTGTGCGTGCGTACGTGCTCACGAAATAACGCACACGTACACGAGGTACACGCAGCCACAATGGTCGGACAGGAGTGAGTCTATAACGGCGGAGGAAGAGGGTCCGAAGCTGATTGTGTTTCTTCGAATCAATATCATTAATGTAATACAGCAGAGTGTGCTTGATGAAGGCGCGACTACGCCGTTCGGAAAAATCCACAGCACTTCTCTAATCGGAGCTGCCATCGATCGGGCGCATAGCAGAGATCCGCGTTTCACTTCCGGTATTTCGCTTCTGCCACAGGTTTTCTGTGTTCGCGAGTTCTCGAGAATTCTCGATAGCAGCAAAAGACATGGGCGACTTACACGAAGCGAAAATATTGTTTGATGAAGAGGAAAGCGTTAAGTTGTCTTCGTTGTATTTTTATACATACTTTCGCAAGTTTTCCATTTTGAAAAGAATTTAAGAATATTGATTTTTTGTCCCCGTAATTTCGATGTATCGAACACATTAAATTTAATTATAGTTATCATTCATTTTTAGTTCATTTTTGGCCGTTTTTTTATTATTAAAATTTATATTATACTTTCAATAATGAGCAGATTATAATTTATTTTACTTTTTAATTTTTATTTCGTTTTTATTTAAACATATTACAGTATATTTAACAAAAATATAACTTATACGTATACTTTCTCCGGATTATTTTTTTATTAAAACTTTTGACATTAGAACTGCAGTTGTACCATTTTTTATTTATTTGAAAGTTCTTTCTTTTTTAGTTAATTTGTATTTGTACGTGGAGCTTGACTTTTCATAAATAATGATTATAATTTATTATAAGTAATTCCACTTTTAGTGACAATCTTTCTTCGATTTACCTTGAACCGAGATTAGGTTAATTATGTAACGGGATTCTGTTATTAATGCAAATTTTCTAATTTTGATTCAAATTAAAGATAAATTAAGTAATTCTATTTAACAAATGTCTTTTACTTTCCTATTCAAACGAATACGTTGTCGTAAGAGTGAAAAATCTATATTGCGAAAAATATATATGTAGTGAAGGTACTTTTTGATCTTATAATAT
>Ga0157364_1008895_pt1 | contig 10407 bp, 12 predicted proteins | sample AttsexASBM2_FD_111476 | JGI IMG/M metagenome (GOLD analysis project Ga0157364, IMG submission 111476) | Fungus gardens microbial communities from leaf cutter ant in Ribeirão Preto, State of São Paulo, Brazil - Atta sexdens ASBM2 | ecosystem: Host-associated > Fungi > Mycelium > Unclassified ... | reverse complement strand
ATATAACAGCAACAGAATCTGTACACACTGTAGGAAAGCTTTCTGTATATCGAGGGAAAACTGACGAAGAACAAAGTGGTCCAAAGTGCTCACGTAACATTGGGAAATAATTGCGTCGCATTCATATCGATGAGATTCGATATGAACTCAATGGTGTGGAGATTGAACAGAAACGTGGGCATAACAGGAGCGTGATTCTGCGAAATGTCGGCTAGATGCGCAGACTACTGCGACCGGATATTTTAATTTCTATGTACCGCTTTACATACTGCTGGGATTTTGCGAAGATTACAAACGCGTGGTGATCAATGCTCGTCACGAGTTGGTTTTAATACGAGCGTGCAACGACAACAATTGTCTGATGGGAGATCCGGCGACAGAACCAACGCTCGAATTATTCAAAGTATAGTGGCGAATGCCGCACGTGTTATTGAGCGAGATAAATAAGTTGTCGATGCTATGCGCTTTGGAAAGCGGACGATATCTGAACATAGCTTTTCACTCGTAGAATCTGTACGAGTTTTCGCTCTTGCAGAGCACAACCAAACATTCATGGCTACCCATCAAGATGGGCTACTCAGTTCGAGAAGCCGCGCTACGTCATATTCGTTATGCAAACAAAAAACGTCATATCTGAAGATATAAGTCGATTCGACGATTGCAAATTAACCAATGCGAAACTCTACTTGAATTCGGAATGTTATCTGTATGATGACTTGAATCTGGAGTTTAATAAAAACAGATGTGCGATTCTGTATGATTTGTACGCGCGTTTCTGCAAGGGCTACTACGGATACGAATATCTCGAGCCGAGTCTTATCTTTACTTTTTTACGTAATGGCCTGTTCGTGATCATCGATTGCTCTCGAACGAATCGGTCAAGAGTGGCACCGTGAATGTGCGATTAGACTTTGAATATAAGGAGAACGTGCCCTCAAATACAACAGCCTATTGTCTCATAATACACGATCGCGTTCAGTATAATCCATTGATCAACGTTGTGTGCAAAATCACCTAAGGAACACTTCCGATATGATATAAAATCTACGATACGTCACCGCAATCGGCCGCAATTTTCTCAACAACATGCCAATGTTCGTGGATCTGCAAGGATTCATCGTTAAAAAATTTATTGTGAAGGAAGCGGTGTTGAAACAGACCGTTCTCACACATTACATTTTTACGAGTCCCGTCATGAAAATTTTTGACAAGATCCGATAGGTCTTGCGCTTCCTGGTTGAGTGCTTATCGCCATGGATTGCGAGGACGAGATGATCCCGTACAATGACGCGAAACATCTGATCACGACAGCTGTATTTGAACATGATGTTATCGTGTATGTTAAGGGACACGAGAAACGAACGTGGCTGTGGAACTTGCTTTTGGACGATGAGCGAGAACGCATATACATCGAGACCTTGGATGCAGTTTACGACATGGAATCTTTAACTAATCTGATGTTGCTAATACTATGCGATGTGGGCATGTTAAGAATTGCACGTTACAAAATGTATTGAAAATATATAACTGGTAGTTGCAAAAGAATTTTTTAAATAAAAAACGTTAACACGTATTTATTATATTACATGTTTCTTTTTTTCTTCCTTTTAATACATGTATTCATATGTATGAACGTGTATGTATGTATGTATGTATGTATAAACGTATGTATTCGAAACATGCACGACGCTTCTGTTAAACGCATCGCGACATGTTCTGATAGTACACATATGCAATGTATATATATAGGTAGTGTATAAGACTTTTTTTTCATTCGATCGTAAACTTCAGTTACAAGCGTTAAGACATGGATCGAGTAAAAGAATACATCGAAAATCGATCGAGCGAAAGGGGTACCGTCCCTTGTCGCTAAGTCCGCCAAGTCCACCGCCATCGAAGGAAAAAGCGAGATATTGAGAATGTCCTGGGGAAAAAGCATCAAAGTCGCCAAGTGCTCATCATCATCATCATCATCATCATCATCATCATCATCAATGCCATCGAAATATAAATCATAAATATAAACATTGATAATTCCGTGAAAAAAAAAATAAAGTACGTAGAAAGCGTGACAAAACGTATCGCGACATGTTCACAATTCTTGGAAAGAGGGGAGGATTACTCCTTCTTCGATTCTAGAAGTTTTATCATATACGTCGCAATTTACGCGGATGCAATCAGTCTTGCGATATCCGCTTGTACGAATGGTTGAAAAAAAATGTACTTCGCTAAAGACAGCAATGCATCATATGAAACGAAGAAGGACTGCAGAAACATGTAAGTTTCAATGTTCTATATACAAAAGAAATGTTGTTTAACATTACATACATACACAGCATGGAGCATCGCGCGGTGCGTTTATTGAGCAGACGTTATGATACGAGCTACAAGTATTTGAAAATTGGAATCAACGTTGGTCCATCGAGTTACATGGAGATCGCCCTGGGAGATCATTGCGGAACAAACTGTCGCTATCTCTCAAAACGTGGAAGGGCCTCTACGAGCAGCAATGGAATATTTACAAGATGCTACGAAACGAATATAAAGATAATTTTATAAGCATTGGACTGCTAACCATTAGCGTTTGCACGCTGAATGATGCTATGCTCGTACGTCTCGATTCTTCCTCCGTACGCATGACGATGACGGAAATGACGTTACAACGTATGTTTGAGTTTGACGGATGTATCGACGTAACGTTCGAGCGATTAGCCCGACTCATCGATACGATTGGTGCTAAGTATACGCGATTCTCCAACATCACATCTGAGAACGCTATACGTGATAGCGACATTTTCAATGGACATCAGCTCGTCGATTGCGAACTATTGGCTTTAGCTTTTAATACATACAAAATAGAGACGATGTAATAACATGTAAAAAATTGTTTCGTTCCCATTACTATATATATGTACTATACTTTCTTTACTTCCCATCCATTCATCCATCCATTCATCCTATACCTCGACACGTCATCGTATTCCGTTTAGATAAATAACAATCACGGTTGTTTTTTTGTCGTATCACGAATTACACACGTATGTACGTATTATCCTTTCCATCTTCGTTTTGGAGAGATTGGTTATACAGATATTGGTTGTACAGACATAAAATATGTATACAAATGTACGATACTTGAAAAAGTAATATAAATGTTGATACATATATATATATATATATTACAAAAGTATCCGCCAATCCCCTCATGGTAACGTCTTCATTGAATCCGACACGAACGACATATCGTTTGTCGTCGTATGGACTTAGAGCGATTTTCGATTCGGATATCGTATACACCTCGTGTAATTTAGATCATATACACGATTGACAGCGAGTTATTTCGATCTTTTCATTCAAACACCGCGTGTAATCGTCGAACGTTATCGTTCGTGCTACGTCGTTACTCTTTATGCCTATTGCTTTTTTAGTTTCTTTCTTGCCGTCCACCCTCACTGCATCTTCGCTCTGAGACCAACGAATTCGATCATCGCACCATTATATTCATCCTTTATCAGACCGGGATACTTTTTGTTCGCGAGAGGCACACCGTTATCTGTCAGATAATCGCTCGTGTCGAATCTAGCGATATCGCATTTCATGATCTCGTAAACGTCCTTGCATTCTATATATAATAAATGAGACTGTTCGTGTCAGTCATAATTTTACATTTGTCTTGATATATCGTTGATATGTATTCGTGATGAAATTCGTACAAGCAGATGTATCGAGTATACACTTACGTAAATCGGCTTATTGAACTTCACTTCGAGTTTGCGCAGTTTGATAGCGATCAAATTTTCCGCAAAGACGCTACGGCTGTGAAAAATTCGATTTTGTGATCATTGCCTCCGCTTCGTTCCGTCCCATTTTGTTACTAATTTTACATCGACGTAATTTCGAACGTTCTCCATAGTTTTACTGAATACCGCATTGTTCATTAATTTATATAAATTTTTCTCGAAATTGTTTTCTGCGCGAATTCTGAAATTTGTATTAAGTTCAATGTACTCACGAAGTCATGGAGATTGCGCGAATTGTAGCACCCGAATCTTTGTTACGCGAAGATCGTGACGAATACATTGCTGCAAGTTTCGATAGTAGATGATGTAACGCTGCTTATCATACAGCGCTAGAAGTTTATCTTCGCGCTTACCGGGCGGCTTATCGTACGTTGGACAAAAAGATAGTCATCAGTGTATTAGTCGTGTAGATACTGTGGATACTCAAGATCAACCTCGAAAATGTAAAAATGGAGTGAATCCGGAGTGATCGCCCTCATCAAAGTTCACAGCGTCTTCGACCCATCGAAATTCGGCGTATGGCAATGGTTGACATATCATCCACCTGTATAAATTGTTAACATTGTAGTACATCAAGTATGACGACGGTTTCGATGATTTATACGAATATATCTACTTGTTATTAGCCTGCGCGTATTTGCTTGAACATTGGCTGAGACTGCCGCGTATATTGTGCTCGATAAACATAATCACATCGATGTCGGTGAGTAACTCAAATCTTATGCGCGTATATTTTAGCATTACGTCCTACGTGAAAGGCAATGTATAATAATGCGCGGGATCGAGATCGTAATTCACGACACAACTTTCGGAAATTTTTGAAAATGTCGATCAATAACAAGATCAGTTTTCAAGTACAGATTATCATGTACTCATCGAGAGTTCGGATGGAGAATCGTCATCATACATTCATGGCGAGAGCGTAATCGCTCTCGGATACTATATCGCCCGTCAACGAATTGTAAAATGATTTGCGCGGTGATAAGCGCAAGTCCTGCAATTTTTCTACGCAGTAGCAATTTTTCAACGTACTTGTACGGAAAGACATCTTTACGAGTCAGTAATTCAAATTCTTCATTCGATAGTATTGAAAACGTACGATTTTTAATTTGTCTCTGCTTAGAAACGTCAATTTATCGAGACTTGCATTTAGAAATTTGAAAGAATCAATGAATCTTAATTTTACACAATTTTTCTGAAAATTCTTTTCATTTTTGTCTTTGGTGCTATCGATAGTTTAGTAAATGAAATATATTTTTCTTTGGTTATCGGTAATACATCTATATGTCATACGTAGCAATTTCCTTAATTCTAAATATAGTCTGATAAATTGTGAAAAACGATAGGAATATACAATGAATTTTTATTATTAAGATTTGCAATTTGCATGCGCTGGACCATGGATGGTATCTACGGTGAGATGGCAATGATAGCGAACCCGCGTGTTGTCCGAACGGTTTCTCACAAATGTGGCATCACGTCGCGTTACGGTATAACTCCTATTGTTCGACAACGTTTCCATGGGCAGCGGGTACCACATTCTTCACTCAATGTCAAATCGTTGAGTTGTCGCGCGAACCACGCTATACAGTCTATATCGCGACGAAACCGATATGACGATAACGCGTCATATGAGCAACGCACTTATATTAAATACCTCATGCTGTTGATACGATGATGCATCTTTCCTGTCTGGGTTTTATTTTCCGTAGAACGCACTCCAAAGCGTAGACGATGAATGGGACGCGCTGCTTATTGTAGTGATTCCCAAATTCGAGTCACTTGTCGTCCACGCTCGACAGTCTGATCGCGTAGTCATTGATCTTCTGGCAGTCCATTGCGTGCGACTGCAATTTTTCATTCGTACTGAAGTAATGAAGGCACCTGTAAATAATAGAGAAATCATTCTTTACTATTTCTTTTTATTGTTTTTTTTTTATTGGTCTTTTAATATACTTACCGATCGCAAAAAAATTCCTTGTTCTTTTTCCACTAATCTGCGAGCTCGAGACGGGATAGATTTTTTATACACGCAAAATGCCCAACACCGTCGTTGCGTGTTCTTGCACGTACATGTATAGCACATTGACGTGTTTCTCCTTCTTTGTCATTGGTTAGTCGCAGAGGAAGGACTTATTTATTTTCGATGTACACGTTGATCGATACAGCGTTTAAACGTTCGAATTTAGAAATGTTTTTTAAAGTCATTGAAAACTCAATTTATGAGATTCAATATTGTTGTATAATACAAACGACTATTGCCAATCCGTATTTCTTTCAGCCGGGTACAGAGCGGCAACCACCGACCACGCGAGGCACGCATTGTCCGTCGTAACACTGATCACCACTCGTTTCGTCGCTATTTCCCGTGGCACTTCGATGTGATTCCACGCGCAGGGAATTTAATTTGTTCACATTGATCACATTGAATCAAATATGTGAATGCCCACCCGCTGTCACGTTCCTGAAACTCTTCGAGCGATGCTAGGATATACTGCTCGTACCACTCGCGCATATCGGTGTATCAATATATCTCGCTGTTTTTTGTAATTATGCTCTTATTAGCACGTTTATCATTTGTCGTGAACTCATCGTTGAACGCGATGTTCATTTTTACACTACCGTGTCTTTCTGTAGCGTCTCACACTCACTCTAGAACTACATTGCCATCTTCCAAAAACGTCACGGCTCCATATGATTAAAATTTATCACAGCACCTGTCAATATATGGCTTTCAAACATGGCATCGATCTCTCGCCAGACGGGAGATCTTTCGTTGCCACTCGCATATTCGCCAATATGTATAAAACGTCGCTCCAATTGCAACTTTGCACCCGCGCGATCCTCGCGCCACCATGGATTGTTTGGGTCCAAGGCAAGGCGCTGACGCTTGGCACGACAAAGTTCTTCGAGCCACTCAATGCACTCGTCGCATCGTTGCAGCCACCCGAAACACTCCACCAGAGTAACGACTTGACCGCATTGCTCCAGCAGTTCGCGTTCTACTCGCTCGTTTTCCATTTTTTTTTCTTTTTAGATCACACTCTTAGACGGAACACTTGCACGTGATTCGTTTACACACGTTGCAGCACCGTTTTACATCTAGAATGTCATAATATTTTATCACCTTGGTATTATGTTCATCTACCAAAAATTCTTTACAGGAGTAGCATAATTGATTACGCATATACTTATCACATAGGTCACAAAACACTTTTTTAGCAGGATTCTTCTCGCGGTCATATTATGGCATCAATAACTTGTCCGTTATCATCACTTTGACGCACTTTCCATCAGCGGGAATCTTAATACTTAATGCAACTATATTGAATCTTCTTTTTATTTTGCATTGAATGATAACACTGTTCCTTTATTAAACTGAAAGCTTTCAAACCAAATCTCTCTTCGAAGTCAATGTGCACCGTTTCATCTCCTAACCGTTCGAACTAATATTCCTTTTTATCATCGTTTTTGTCATTGATGATGACTCCATATTTCGCACCACTTGTACTTATTTCTCGATATAGGAACTGCACCGGCGATATTCGCATCTTTGTCTCTCCTTCGCGGATCACAGTCTTCAAGCACTTTTTTTCGCATTCATTTTTTGTTCACAATATTCACAATACCGTTCACAATAGTTCTTTTTTTTTAATGTGGGCGCATGCTGCACGAGAATATACTGTGCAAAGGCCCTCTGCAATTCGTGCATGACCTGCCGTCTAGCCTACCGAAAGAACCGGTCTCATGTTTCCTGATGTGATACATTTCTACATTGTTAATGTCAGCTACGAATCATGCATGCTGTGTTACAATTAAAGCACCACCCGTTGTATAATAATTGTGAATCACACAGTGCTTAGTACGAGCATTCAGTGCACGGATTTCCGATATGAATTTTTCTACGCGATCGATTTCATACTCGCTCACTAGTATAATCAGTATCGTCGAATAGCATTTCTTTATCGGAATCTTGATCCATTATCTCTTTATTTATTATGTGCAAATCTACTTCCATTTCTTCGAATACTTCATCTCTATTCGCGAACTGTTCCGGATCCACGTTTTTAATATACTCAACTACGTTGGCTATGTTCTCAATGTTCGCGCGATGGTTAGCCATACTTTTTCCATTATTCTTATTGTAACCGAAGCGACTGATTCATTCGTCTTCTAGGACACCAACTGTGAAAGAACTGAGCGTTTATAACCCATTATATATTTCATTTGTGGCTTCTTTATCCCTTTGCTTATTGGGTCACACTTTCTTTAAAAGTAGGTAAGCATCGCGAGCGGTTTTAGTTTATATTTTTAGTTTATATTTTTCACATCTCATTAGTATGTTTATATAAACAGCACCAACGCTTCTCTTAATGCGTTGCAACATGTCATCGATTTGAGTATATAAACAGTATATATAGCTTTTTTCATTTAATCGTAAACTTTAATTACGAGTGATAAAACATCGAGTAAAAGAATATATACGTTGAAAATCGGTCGAATGCAAAAGGTATCGTTATCAGGTTCCTTTATCACCTGGTCCATCAAGTCCTATTAAGGGAAAAAGCGAGATATTGAAAATGTCTTGGCGAAAAAGCATCAAAATCGCCAACGTCATTAACATCATCAATGCCAATAAAGTATAAGCCACAAGGTATTTAGAGTGACTAGTGCTAATGCATTTTATTCTCGGTTGAAAAAGCGAATAGTGATCAAAAAAAAAATTTTCGTTGTCTTTTTCCAGAAAGCGCTGTTAGCGATATTCGAACTACTGATTGCACTCGAACGCTGTCGATCGCTATAAAATATAATTTAAAAAAATGAGAAAAAATCTGTGTAATAAGTGTAATGTGAATAAAAAATTTTTGTTTGCATTACTACATATGTTTTTCTTTTACTCTCCATCCTTTGTCTCGACGCACTAATAAAAAATGTAAACTCTTATGTACGCATTTTTAGAGAGACGACAAGCGGCGGGCAGCGGCGGCGGCGGAAGCAGCGGTGACGAAAAAAAATAGTGGAATGTCATGTTTACGTAAACACTCCTAGGTCCTATGTTTACGTAAACATCAATAGCTCCGTTTTCGCGCCTACGAGTACCCTCCGCGCCAATAAGTACCCCCCGCGCCTCGCGCCCCCCTCTAGCCTCATGGGTTAGAACCTGCCTTGCTTTATTACTAATAATTTTTCAATAACTCGAACAACAAAAATTCGGCAAGTAACAGTCACAAAGCCTGAAAGGATGTATCTCGCAATTTCACGACTCTCCACGGCGGTCATTAAACCGATCGCTTTTCGCGACATGAGTTTTTTCACGCGCGATCCGCCCGAAGCTACGAACTCGGATCGGCAGCTTTACAGCAGCAGCGGCGACACTCGTCTCATCTTCGGCGTCTTGCTCCTTCCGCTCGTCTCTTCAGTAATTTCTCTCGCGGCAGCTACTCTCAAACTCTCGTCGGCGACAGCTTCGCATGTCCTTTACACACTTCAAGTCGGGTACAGCAGGAGTGAGGCCCGAGCTCCTTGTAGATTCACGCAGACCGTTTTGACCCCCCTCCCCCCCTTAGCTCCTACTTATCACGCTGTTCACGCATGCCGCCCAGTTCCTTGCAACCGCAAATCTTTGCTCTTAAGAGCGCATAATTTGATTTCCTTCTAAGAGCCTCTTTTTCCGTCTAAGGCTCTTGGGAACTTCCCGGGCTAGCAAGGATATTTTGGCGTGGATATATACTCCCGACGGACGTCCGCACGGTCCCTTAGGTGGCCGGGAATTCTCGCTTCCGGTCGTACTGTGCAATGGGTGCGCAACGTAAAAAAGTTTTAATGCGGCAACGAATTACAAACAAATATACTATATAAAAATATAATACCATACGACTTGGGTGTCCGGGCTCCCGTGTGGGGAGGTCTTTTAATGTAGCGTTGCTTCTTTTTTCTTCCTTCCTTCCTTTCTTCCCCTGACGGGTGAGACACATAATTTTAGAATAACATAGCTGCTGCTGAGCATGAACTATGGCGATCTAAACTTTAATTGTGAGACTAGTCATTAAAGAAAAAAATCTTAATAAAAAAAGAAAAAATATTAAACAAAACAGACAATTATGGGAGTAGCGCACGTTCCCAGGTGCGTTCGCATGCGCGTTCGCGTGCGCGCTTGCCCTCCGAGCTGGGAGGACGCGCGATTCCACTACTGACGATTTTCGACAGTAACGGACAAAAATTATGTCACAATGTACTTGCATACATACCACATTTGTAGTCATTCGAACTGCTCGCCGAAATTTGTTTAATTTCCGAACTTATAAACGCAATTAAACTACGCAATTAAATTACATAGTAATATCGCGAATTAAATTGACAAGCAGTTTTAATAATTCGATATTCAATCAGGAATCATATTAAAAAGATGTTAATATGCTGAAAAACTGTTTATTGCGAAGAATTCTAATGAAAAGAATATATATGCAAGTATATATATGGTATATATATATATATATATATATATATATATATATATATATTAAAAATTTACTAAGTTTTGAAGAAAATGAGAGTAAAACAATAAATAAATAAATAAATAGATATATAACCAAATCCATTTCATTAT
>Ga0157364_1008894_pt1 | contig 10408 bp, 4 predicted proteins | sample AttsexASBM2_FD_111476 | JGI IMG/M metagenome (GOLD analysis project Ga0157364, IMG submission 111476) | Fungus gardens microbial communities from leaf cutter ant in Ribeirão Preto, State of São Paulo, Brazil - Atta sexdens ASBM2 | ecosystem: Host-associated > Fungi > Mycelium > Unclassified ... | reverse complement strand
GAAGTCATATAATATAGACTAGAGTAGTCTAGAGCAGTCTGGAAGGACTTAGAGTCTAGAAGGATTAAGAAGAGTCTAGAAAGAGTTAGGGTTAGGAGTGATGTCAAGGGACATGAACTCCTCATGGTGTACACATGGTGTATACATGGTGATGAAGATTAAAGAATATAATGTCAGGGCACATAGATATGGCATGGTGGCCTTGAGGTAGAAGCATGGTGGATGAGTAATCAGACATGAGGCCTTTAGGGCAGGTAGATATTGTTGTAGCATGGACCACATTGTATTTATATAAATAGAGGAGCAATGTAGCAAGGGCTCCTTGTTGAGTTCTCTTGTAATCCCCACTACTAGATAGCCTATTGAGAGCTTTGCTGAAGTAAGCAAACTACAAGTGCCATTCCGGCAAGTGGTTGCTACAACATTGATAGAGAACTCTATATAGAATTGTCTACCTTTTTATATTAAACTATGATGGTTTGTGCTACTATTTTTCTAACCTACTCTAAAGACTATATATTTGCTTTAAGGCCAACATATATAATACACATTATTATAACATTATTCTTCCAGAATCTTCTATATTCTTTTCTGTAACCTCATGACTTGTGACCATTACTGTTATCATATTATCTGATGTGACTGATATGTAACAGTATAATCATGACATCACACTACTCCTAACTCTAACCCTAAGTTCTCAAAATAGAAAATAAAGAAAAGAAAATATTTTGAGTCCACCATCTTAGACTCTGACAAGTAGTTCTATTCAAGAACATCAGATACAAGCAAAAGTGCAAGTACTAAAATTCTACATGAAATACTTAGAGAAGAAGTTTCTTGATCTATCTATTAAGATCTCAACCTCCAGAATTATAGAACTACTTACTAAATATTCCTCTCATATAAATATTAATCTATCTATAATAGCTATTTCTAGAAAGTAGGCAGATGATGATAATTATACAGTTTTTCTAAGAAGTAATAATGAGTATGAATCAAATAGTTGGCTTGATAACCAACTATATATATCTCTCTTCTTACAAATTGATAATTTATTAAATTTCTTGACTTAGTTCATCTAACCCTATGCTACTAATATAGTTGCTACAATAAAGGACTTTATAGTGTTAAGTAGGGTTAATTATACATATATGACTTCAAGTCAAAATAGTTTTGCCTAACTTATCTATTGCTGTGAATTTCTCCAAATGTGAGAAGGTACTATGTTTTCTATATAAGGGTAAAAAAACACCTTATAGTAGCTTTCATAAAAATGAATGGTTCTTAGATTCTAGTACCTCTATCTACTTTACTCTATCTGAGTCTGACTTTGTCAATATGACTTCAGATAATTATAGTTAAGTTAAGACTACAAACTTAAAAGTACTACTATTTGTAGTTGCTTCTGGTACTGTTCTGACTGAATATGAAATCTTTGATTCTGAGAAAGAAATTACTAAAGTTGCTATGTCAAAATTACAACCAGTATATTATGTTTCTGGTATGCAAATATATCTTCTTTCTACTAGACAAATTCTTTAGTCTAAATTGAGAGTAGAAGGTAATAAAAGTGATTTTACCTTTTATAATAAGTCTTGTGATGCTGTTTTATTAGCTACTCCTAACTTTTTAGGCAATATTCAGATTGTGAGGGCTTGCATTTTTAAATATAATATTTCCAATTCTATGAGTCTTATAATAAAATCTAACTCTAAGACCTTATATTATTGTTTTGGACTCACATTTGATAAAGCCATATGTCATGTCTTTAATAATATTGAAGATGTAAAAAAGATCTATTTCCTAACACAGAAACATGTCTGCTGTAGTTGCATTTTTGGAAAAATATACTAATATAGTTTTTCTAAAAACTCTACTTACTCCAGTAAGCCTCTGGGATTGATTCACTTGGATCTCCTTAAGCTCTTCACCTTGTCTTATTTAAAGTACAAGCGGATGATTATATTCCTTAACAACTATTTCTTTTATTGCAATATTGTTTTTCTGTACAAAAAGTTTGAAGTTACAGAAGCAATTAAGTTAATTTTCTGAATATGGTCAAATACTACTTCTTATTCTGTGAAGAGGTTGCACACTGATAATAGAAGAGAATATGTAATATCAGAAATGCAATCCTTTCTAAGAAAGCAAGAGATTGTCTATAAGACTAGTACTCTATATATATACCAACAAAATAGTTGTGTTGAATGATTGAATTATATCTTGCTTGAAAAGACACAATCAATACAACTTGAAGCATGTATACCAGATTCTTGGTAGAAGTTTGCTGTTGTAGCTGTAGCTTATATATACAATTATATATTTGTTAGACATCTCAAATAAAAAACACTTTAGAGAATTTTCTTAGGTAATAAACCTAAAATACTGTATTTTTGTGTCTTTGATTGTGGAGCATATATGTTTTGAACAATAATTATTGCTTTATGTGCCATATACAAGGAAATATTATTTTCTACTCTATATATATACTATCTTTGATAAGAAACTTTTTCCTAGATGTACTGACTTTTATACAAAAGAACACAAATTATATGATAAGTTATTGGACAAAATAAGTCTAGAGATAGAGTTATTAGTACTTAGTTCTTTTGGAAAAGATGAACTTGCTCTAGTATTTATTCCACACATGTCAATTTCTTTTATTCAAAATAGTTCTCTTACTTGTTCTCCTTCATCCTCTCTTTCTTATAAGTTTTCAGTTCCCTCATTTACTCTAGGATTTAAAAAGCTTACAGTAAAGATTATAAAGGTTGTTAATGTTGGCTCTGATATTGAGATGCAACTTCTCAGCTGCTTTGCAGATACTACAAGAAGGTCTTAAATTGAGAAGATCTAAGTATTAAACTCAGATATCCTTTAGAGAAGGAAATATTTATAAAAAATGAGAATATTTTACTAATATCCTATGAAATTCTTTATAGCAACCAAGAGAAAAGTTTCCCAATGCTAGGTACAGTTTGCACTTGAAGGTGAAAGTTTACAGAGTTGGCTTAGACATGTACAGAGTATAGAAACTTCATGCAATGAGCTTAGTGATGCAGACTTGTTGGAATGACCTTGGCCTTGACTTATGTGTTGTGTCTCCTACAAGCTATGTGGTCATAATTTCAGATGATAGTCTTGTAAGAAGTTATAAAGAGAGAAGTAAAGCATATCACTATTAATACTGGAAATTTAGTGTTAACTTTAGTCAATTATCAGGCTAGCTATTACAAAGTGGTCACTAGCCTTAAATATATAAAATGACAGAAGGAGTAACTAAAACAGATCTCCAAGACATTATATAAGAGTTCAGATTTGGAGAAAAGAAAACTCCATGTAAAGTCTAAGTAAATTTGTGGAGTTTGAAGAAGATAATTAGGCAACAGACAAAGATGAATATGACTGTGGATTTTGACCCAAATAAAGCAAAATAACTGTGGACTTTTGATGAGATTAAGTTCATTATAAAGTACCAAGCTACTGATGGAGTTTTGGATACAAATAATCATAGGGATTTGATGTCATATTGAAGTCAAACATGTCTGAGACATGTTTTAGAGTTTAGGATATGATATCCAACTCTAATATAGCATGTGATATGTATGAAAATATTTGTCAAGAATCACAAAGAATTTATCAGAATACTCAATAATTTTCTAATAATTTACTGTTTAGTATAGTAAGAATGAATAGAGTTAATTACCTATATAATCTATTTGATAACATTATTGATATAAATGGAATTCTATATAATATATAGTGGAAAGACTAATACTTAATCATTGTTAATAATAATGAGAGTAGAATAGATACTCTATCTCCTGTAGATAAATTAGCTGAGCCAGCTATTATTAGCTACTTAGCATGCCTTACAAGAAAAGAAGGAGCAAAGTAAATTTACTTTCTCTTAGTACAATGTATAGTAGATTCTCTTCCAATTTCCAAATATATTACTAAATTGCCAGCTAATATTCAAAAGAAATAGCTTAAGTTTTATCTTAAGAAGCTGAAATTACTTAAAGACAGAAATGTCTATAAAGTTGTGAACCTCCCTAAGAGATTAAAAACAATTCAAAATTACTAGATATTCAATATTAAGTTTAATAATCATTATATATTTCAACTTGTTACAGAAAGATTTTCTTAGATTGAAGGAATTGACTTTAATGAATTATTCTCTCTAGTTGTCTATTATGAGATAGTATACTTATTTTTGGCTATTACTACACTTAAAGATTGAGATATCTATAGTGTTGATGTAAAAATTACCTATCTATATAATGATCAGATGTTACAAACTTCATTCAGCTTGTATTTCCATAACAAGTGGACCAATTTTCACAAACTAAGTTGCACTGTAAAGCCCCAAATGAGGGCTATCTGCACATATGTAGGATGTACAAAAGTGACAATGAACAACCGAGATATCAGGCCATCAGTAGCTGTAAAAGCTTTGTTTGCTAATATTTCATGAATAGCTAAACAGATTCACATGATTGAACTTGTATTGGAAAGTACTCATCAAACTGTTTCTGATAATATATATTATATCTCAAAGCAATAAGTATTAATAGAGATACAAGCATATCAATATAGTAATATAATTAGTTATATTCTAAAATTAGCCTAACATCTACTATGACAGATGACAGCCTCTATTAAGTATGAGTTTTGATCATATGATAGGACTAGCTTGCATACAGATCATTACTATTTTGTATATATACTTTTATATTATAATTCAAGAACCTTAGAGCTGATTAAAGAAAGGAACCTTGTATTAAAGTTAACATAAGAGAACTTGATAGAAAACTCTGCACTAGACTGTCTACCTTATATATACTAAATCCCCATAATCTATGCTACTACTACTTGAGCCTACCCTAAATGACCATGTATTTGCCTTAAAGTCAATATGTATTATATATATTGTATAACATTATTTTTCTAGAACCTTCTACTTCCTTTTATTGCTATCTCATAATCTGTGATCATTACTGTGACCATGTCATGTGACTTGTGACAGCATGATAGTGATGTCACACCCTAACCCCAGTTCCCAGAATAAAAGATAAAAGAAAAGAAAAGAAAATCAAAAGAAAAGTCAAAAGAAACTTGGGTCCAAACTTTGTAAGTCTAATATTCTATATTCAAGAATGAGACCTCAGACTTAATAACATCATTTATCATTGACATCTGTATTGATCTTTATCATCATCATCATTATTATTGAACTTCTAAATTACTTCTAAACTTTTAAGAGTACACTTAAGGTTTAAATATCACAAACAAGTGAGTAGTTTATTTTATGATAGAATTTAAGTGATATAAATTTGATACTAGTGTATATTATTTCATTGATAAAGAGACTAGAAAGCTTTTTATAGTAATTATCTATATCAATGATATTTGCTTTACAGGTTTAAAAGATTATCTACTTTTCTTAGAATTGAAGTGAAAATTCATGATGAAATATGAATGTCATGATCTTGGAGAAACCAAAGATTTTCTTAAAATGTATATAAGTCACAATTATAAGAATTGAAAGATCCTTATAAACTAATCTGAGTATTTGAACAAAGTTCTGATATACTTTAATATAACAACTAACCTAATAAGTACTCCACTATTATTAGACTATGTGCTTAAATCTAATAATAAGTAGTATGACCTCAGTTTTTGTTAAAAGTATCAGCAACTGGTTAGATCTCTAATTTATTTAATAATTAACTTATGCCCTAATATAGGATTTGCTGTAGTCAAACTTGTCTAGTAGATAACAAACTCTTTAAATAAGTATTATTGAGCTAGATTATATCTTTGTAAGTACTTAATACTTGTAAGTATCAGATAGTTTATGATAGACTATTATAGACTGACTTCTGAAACTTCTGAGACATTCACTTTCTGACTTCTAATTGGGCCTCTAACTATACCTAAGTATACTCCTACATCTACTACAACCTTAGGCTTGGCTCAGGTTACAACTTAGGCAAAGACTTGAGTAAGGATGGAGAGAATGATTAATTAGTAAAGTATAAGAATACAGGATTATATCTATTACTATATATATCTAGTAATCATGAGAAATAAGTAATGCATCCTTAAGAAAACAATGAAGAATATAAAGAATATAAAGAAACCTCCACTACTATATGAGGTATTGACTAATACTACTTGAGAATAAAGCAAGATATAGTTTAATAATGGAATAAGGTGAACACTTGTATATTATGAAGTATAGATCATGGAGATTATAACAACATTCATGACTATTTGTATATAGATTAGTTTCTTGTATTTCATCTTCTGGTAATCTATTACCTAGACTTTCAGTTATTTTATTTCCTAGAAACTATCTTTATAACATCTCTTTAGTTATATTTTATGCTACTATCTCTTAGTTATAGTTCCAACTATAGACTTAGTATATAAAATCCAGTAAATACTCCATAGTTTCCAGTCTGGAAATCAACTCAGAATCCCCCAATACTCTTCCAGCTAAGATCAGCTAAGAATCCTCTTCTTGCTAATTACTGATTCTCTGAAATTATGACTATGTAACAAGTAGTTGTTAAGTATAGAATATACTCAGAAGAAGAAATCATTCATAGAAAAATTCTAGAAGATATTGAAAGAGCATAGGAATATTATTCAACACTTATAGATATAAATCCAGGATAATCTTGGCTTCAGCAAATATACTATACCTTTATATATTATGACAATCATATTTCAAAAGAAAGTTATAATAGAAAATGAATTATTGTGGAAGTCAAACTTCCAAGCATAAACACTTAGAACAGTGTACTATACTAGGTGATTTTCAAGCTAAGAAATTACAGAGTATCTATATATATTAAATACTAGTATTAAAACTATCTGAGAATTAAAGAAGATAGGTAACTACTCTAGATACTATAAAGTCTTTATAAATTAAGTCCAGAGTTTCATGGAGATCATAAGAAGCTATGTAATCAGTAATAGATTGATCTGACATAAAATGGAACTAGGTTAATCTATACTGAAAATAATGTATAAATTAAAGGAGAATAACTGTTGTAGCAACCACTTGCCAGAACAGCACTTGTAGTATGCTTACTTCAGCAAAGCTCACAGAAGGCTATTTAGTAGTGGGAATTACAAGAGAACTTAACAAGGAGCCCTCACTGCATTGCTTCTCTATTTATATAAATACAATGTAGTCTGTGCTACAACAATGTGTCTACCTCATGTCCTATTACTCATCCACCATGCTTCTACCTCAAGGCCACCATGTTATGTCCATGTGCCCTGACATCATACTTTTTAATCTCCATCACCATGTATGCACCATGTGTACACCATGAGAAACTTATGTCCCTTGATGTCACTCCTAACCCTAACTCCTTCTAGACCATTCTAGCCTCTGTCACATGACTTTCAGGTCATGTGCTCTCCATCCATTGTAGACTAATAATAATACTATCTATCTATGTCCGGCTAACCCTAATCCTAGCCAAAGTCTGTCCACACTTTTATCTTATAACAATAACCACTTCTACAGATGTTTTGGGTGGAGCAGAGCTTAGATAATTATTATCCACAATAAAGTTGGATGTATTAGATGCACTTGGATGATATATGACAATAGTGGGCATAATACATAAGTTAAGATGAAAATTATCTTCTAAAATCATATTATTCATTTATAAATAAACTTCTAAGCTTGATCTGTATCTTAGATCCTTACCCAATCTCATAAATTTCTACATTTGTTTTCTAGATAAGTTTCTATACTTGATTCTACCCTTTCCTATTGTGACTGATTATAGATATCCACTCAAAGTAAGTTCTACTCTATTAATTATTCACCATCTTGATATGAACTCAGCAATAAGTTTGTTGTGACACACTCTGATTTAGACTGGACATAAGATCCAGAATCATGTAAATTCATAACTAGTTACTTTACTCTCATAGCTTGTGGAGTAACATCTTAGATAAGTTACCAGTAAAAGATAGTAGTAGTCTTGTCTTCAACTGAGACTAAGTATATGGCTCTTTCTGATTGTGGTTGCTGGCTTGTCTAAATAAGAAAACTCCTCAATGAGGTCAGTTTTAATATTTCAACTCCTTATATCTATAGTAATAATTTTAGCTCACTTTTCCAGGAATCTAATCTTATATAAAAGACCTAATTGAGGACAAACAACTTAAACTACATCATATTAATAAGAAAAAGAATTTTGCTAATATTCCGACTAAAAACCTTGGTCAAGTCTTATTCAGTCATTTCTGTTCATTTCTTAGCTTAGAAATACTCTAAGCCCATTTACTTTTGCTTTTATTGCTTAACAGCTAATATTTTAAGTAAGAAGGAGTATTGCAAAGCATTCTACTTACTAAGTATCTGGTCTACAATCAGTAGTACTAATTAGGTAGTTAATGTATCTTTTTGCATAGGTTAATCACTACTACTACTTATTTTTTATTGTTGCTTATACTTCCTTAGCTCTTCATTATGGTATTTACTATAAATAAGTGGTTATTAGTTGTCCACACTGCACCATGCTGCTGTGCATCCTGTTTCTTCTAACATCAAGTCTATTTAAAGAGTTTCATTATCCTTGACTGTTCCTAACTATGTTGGTACAATCATTTTACAGTTATGTCATATCATATGCTAACCCAGCAACATCTACCATCTGTCCTAGATAATGACCAATGTGCTTCTAGAACAAGTGCTCTCTTAGAATAGATCACCTCTCAATTCTAATTATTGATAGACTTTCTGACAACTTCTTGATGACTGATAGTCCAGAGTATTTTACTCAGTTCCTCATTATTCATACTAAATACTTGTATTTAAGGCCAGTAGATATACTGTATGGTCTCTAGTCTGATAATTTAAGTGTTGTACTTGTCCTTCTCTTGAACTTAACTCCTTACTTTTTCTTGCCTTTACAAATTATGACTACACAATAGATTGTGAGTTGAAGCTAAGATTATAATCCAAATCATATACCTATTCTGAATCACTGAGTTTCTCTCCTGGATAAGTATCCCAACCAATCTATCTTCTGTGCAACATCTGTAGATTCACCTGATGAGTGTGAATTGCCTTTAACATGTTAGCAATGTTCTATCTCTATCTAATTAATATAGACTGCTAGAATAGTTGTCACCTTCAGAGAATCAAAATTTTGTTTACTCAGATTCTTCCTGGAGGTAAGTTATGTACATGGTAAATGTTGGACAATATACTTAGGTTTTTCTTGGAGTTTTGAAGTGTTTCTTGTCCAGTTGCTCTAACACTTATCTTTCTATTACTGCACTCTGATCTTCCTATCATCTGAAATTATGATCATGTAACATGTAGTTGGCACAATACATAAGTTGAAGCCAAGGTCATTGTTCACGCCTAGTCATATCAGTCATATCACCCTCCAAATAAGTCTTTGCACTTGATCTGTTCATGGGTAAGTAACAAGTACTCTCATATGATCTGCTCTACTCTGTGTGACAATTCTTAACTTCTGCTTGAAGTGAGAACTATGCTTAACAAGAGTAGTCTTTGGTCTATCTATCCTTGGTGGGCTCTAAGATTAGAGCTTATCAACTAGGGGCTCATGAGCAATATAAGTCATGGTCATTTTTGCATGCTTGTTAATACTAACCAATACAAATTCTCATGGATATTTCCTATCATAGAGTGCCAGGAAAAGAAGCTACTGTCAACTTGTATCGAAGGAAATAGGCACAATTATTACAGTGTTCAGTATGGGACCAATTTCCTAAATTGCTTCCCTCCCGCGATGATTCTAGCACCAGAATCCATCATGACTCTTCGGTTTACAGGGTGTGTGTTTCCCAATGTGGGCATCAGTCTTTTACTCGCTTCCTGTAGGACGGACCAGCCTGCTTAGTGTTTGTCCCTCAAAGTACGATTTCTGCGGACGGCCGGTATCATCGTAATAATAATCTTTCGATCGTGGTTCTTTGACAACAACCACCTATGCTCATTACGTATATAATAATTTCTTTTCCGTCACAATTCTTTCTGAGAAATATTGGAATGGAATGTTTCATAGTATTTCCATCAATTTCATGAAGCATCCTGCACTCGCATTGCCACAATTTACGGTCACGATCTTATTTTTGAGGCCCGACAACTTCGACGTGCTGACATCCTCATTGAATACGAAGCCGATAATTCTTGATCTTCTCGGCCCCGTTGAGGGAACCTTTCATGATTCGCATGTTGGCGGGTTCTCAGGGCAAAGCATGTTGACATTCGTACACATTGAATCAGAACGATAGAATCATGTCCGAAATAAATCGGATGATCAGGGATAACATTACGCATATGTATTATCCGTCAAGAATTAACGATAACACGATACCGTAAAAGGAGGATACG
>Ga0157364_1008893_pt1 | contig 10409 bp, 8 predicted proteins | sample AttsexASBM2_FD_111476 | JGI IMG/M metagenome (GOLD analysis project Ga0157364, IMG submission 111476) | Fungus gardens microbial communities from leaf cutter ant in Ribeirão Preto, State of São Paulo, Brazil - Atta sexdens ASBM2 | ecosystem: Host-associated > Fungi > Mycelium > Unclassified ... | reverse complement strand
CATGAGATATTAGCAGACGAAGCTTTTACAGCTACTGATGTCCTGATATCTCAGTCATTTGTTGTTGCTTTTGTACATCCTGCATATGTGTGGATAGCCCTCATTTGGGGCTTTCCAGCACAATCTAGTTTGTGAAAATTGGTCTACTGGTTGTGGAGATACAAGCTGAATGAAGTTTGTGACACTATCTTATTGATGTTGTCACAGATCACAAAAACCTTAAGTACTTTTCTACTACCAAGATGTTGACCTGAAAGCAACCATAGTGGTCTGAGTATTTCTCTCAGTTCAACCTTATCATCAGGTTCTGTTCTGGTTATCTTGGTACCAAACCGGATACTCTCACTAGACAGTGGGACATCTATTCTAAAGAAGGAGATACTGGCTATGCCATAGTCAATCCTCACAACTTCAAACCTATCTTCACTCAACAACAATTTGCAGCCTCCATACGAGCTACTGTCCTTCTCTTCCCTTTTCTTTATGCAGCTACAATAGTTGATCTGAACACCTTACATCAAGACATCCTTTTAGCCCTCCCTAGTAACCCAATTGCTATAAAATACATCTCCGCAAATGGCCAGTGGTCTATGAATCCAAACAGTCTTCTTTTCCTTGATAACAGAATTTATGTATTATCTACTGGTAATCTCTGTACATGTGTCCTCCAGTATAATCATGATCACATCCTTACTGAACACTATGGTCAAAACAAAACACTGGAGCTAGTTCACCATGGATACTCCTAGCCTAGCCTTCATGCTAACATACAACAATTTTGTAAGTCCTGTGTCACTTGTATGTAATCCAAGCCACAATGTCACAAGTCTTATGAATCTCTCAAACAACTTCCTATCCCCGAATGACTATGGAATTCCATTTCTATATACTTCATCAAAAAACTTCCATCATCCTCCAGGTTTGACACTGTCTTGGTTATAGTCGACTGGCTCATCAAGCAGGAAATCTTTATTCCTGCCATGACACTATCACATCCATGGACTTAGCACATCTGTTTATTCTTCATGTATTCTCCAAACATGGCATTCCTTCCTATATCACCTCTAATAGAGGCTCAGAGTTTGTGCCTAATTTTTTCCATTCCTTAGGCACTGTTTTGGACATACAGCTTCACTTCACTTTAGGCTACCACTCTGAAGATGACAGACAAACCAATCATATAAATCAGACTCTTAAGCAATACCTCCATATATATTGTAACTACTAGCAAGACAACTGGTCCGAACTTCTACCTCTTGTGGAGTTTGAGTGCTACTACTAGTATTTTCTCATTCTTCACTAATAAGAGATATCATCTGAACAACACTGTTCACCCTAAACATGATATTGCTTCCTTCTGAATCTGCAATTTTGCTATAGATCTCGATGAGTTACAAAGTACCCTCAAAGCTGAAATCTCTGTGGCCAACAGCGTTATCAGAAATCCACTGATGCATGACATTCCCCTACTCCTGATTTCAAAGTAGATAACAAAGTCTTTGTCAAGGCTCAGTTCTTCAGAACTACTTGGCCTTTGAAAAAGCTTTCCAAAAAATATCTTGAACCCTATGAAATTATTTCCTAGCTTAGTACACTATTGTTTACTCTCTATCTCCAAGAGTCTATACACTTTGTTCATCTAGTTTTCCATATGTCCATGCTCAAACCCACCACGTCCAACTCTTTTTCTGAGAGAACACAACTAGCTCCTGCTCCAGTTATAATTGACAGAGAACCCAAATATGAAATTTCTTGAATAGTGAACTCTAAAATCAATTGCCAACGGACATGCAAACTCCTATACAAGGTGATCTAGCTAGAGTATGAAGACACTGGAGACAAATCTGAGTGGATTCCCACATCCAAACTCACTCATGCCACTGACTTAGTATCCAATTTCCACATCGCATATTCTGCCAAACCCAATCTACTCTCTTTGTTCTGATTATGCTATTATACTTGTTCTCTATCTCTATGCACTTTCTAACAGAGATTCCTTTATCAATTTTCTAGTATATTTGGTCCACTTATTCTCATTAAACCTCAGCTTCCATACACTTTTTGGGATTTCTTTTCAAACTTTCAGACTTTTATTTTCATTTCATTTCTTGATTTTTTTACTCACATATTTAGATCACAAAAACAAAATTAAAAATTAAAAAAAGGAAACTAAGAAAACAAAACCACTATACTAACAGAAGGCAGATGACAGTGTCCCCTCCTCTTAACTTTCCCTGGAGCCACCCTCAGACTCTTCCTTGTCATCTCTACTCTCCTCCCTCCTGTTTTCTCCTTCTAAGCCCTATCTCCATTCCACCACAGTCCCAATCCTCTCCAACTGGACTGTGTTCCTCTCCTGGCCCTTTACCAAGTTCTGAAGGAACTTTCTGACTCCTCAGTACTCTTCTACAAGCTCTCAGAGTGCTTTTTCAATAGCACTTAGAACTCCGCTATAGGTAGGAATCATTGCTGGAGTGTTGGTGTTAGTGTAGGGAACATACTACTGCTTGATAGCAATACACCCAGTACATACAAGAAACTGGCTAAGGAAAGGCTATTAGTAAAAAGGAAACTTATTATTCATCTTGAATTGTGCACCAAGCAGTTCTGCCTAGCACACATACATCTCTTACAGGAGTTAGTATCCCCATCTTGACTCCGATGTCTCTATGGTATCTTGCTGGCTGTTTTCCTTTAGCCTTCTTAAAAGGCCAGTGGTCCCTATTGTCTTCTGGAAAAACCTTCTTATGCTTAAATCTCTCAGTACCCTCCAAAAGAGTGGTGTCCTCTACTAGTACCTCATTCCAGAGCTGTTGGAGGTACTCCAATGCTTTCTTCTTCTTCTTCTCTTCTAGACTTTCTCTCTCACTTTGGCCTCCGCTTTCTTTCTTGCCTTCTGAGCTACATGTTCAGCTCAACATGACTTCACCACTTCTTCCAACTGGACCAGGAGCCACTGTTTCTCCTTATATCTTTGCTGCATCTCTTACTATTGCCTTTCAAGCACCTTGGCATTGTTTTAGGAGATGTCAGAGTGAATGGGGGAAGACATGGTGATACAGAAGAAAGGCAAAAATTTCTTCTGTTTATGTATTGTTAATCTAGGTACCATTACAAAATTTTTAGATAAATTTCATAAGACTTCAAATAAACTCAATAGGACTTCAAAGGCTTAGTCCTAAGAGGGGAATACTATCATATGCCAAGTCCACCCATCCAGAAAACACATTCCTGCAGGATACCTCTTGTCAACACCTAATCCAAAAAAGCCTACCTTCCACAGTAGCCATCTTTCTTGCAATATGTCCACATGATGTTGGTGCAACGTTCTGGAGATTCCATTTTCCATAACAGGGATACTCCTATCCAACTTAGCCTTCTATGGTGGGATTATACTCCTGTCAGTGTCTCAACACTGAAACCTCCACTCAGGGTAATAGGGACTATACTACTGAAACCCTGAGCATCTCCTATAGTACATACCTGTATATAAGACTAGTAGTTACACTGTAATTTACTAGTCTGATAATCAATGAAGATAACTTCTATTGAACTCAATCTCTGGTGTTCAACAGTGACACACCAATTAGTACTCACTCCATTTCATACTTATTCCTTCCATTGGAAATTGCAACACTGTGACAGACAGATGGCACAGTACATAAGCTGAAGCCAAGGTTGTTCCACAAGTCCACACATCTCTGAGTCCATCTCATGGACTTTCACCCCAGTGTGAACTGCACCTGACAATAAGTTATTAAATGAAGTAGAAACAAAATTCAAGATCCATGATAAAGAGATGTTGGCAGTTATCAGGTGTTTGGAGATATAGAGGCATTTCTTAAAAGGAGCAAAACATTAGTTTGAAATTCTAACAGATTACAAAAACCTGGAATACTTTATGAAAAACCATTGAAAGCAAGCAAGATAGATACTCTACCTATCTAGATTTGACTTTTGAGATGAAATATGTACTAGGAGCTAGTATGAGGAAAGCAGACAGCCTAAGTAGACAACTAAACTAGCAAGATAAAGTAGAAAATCAGGAACAAATACTACTGAAGCCAGAATGGCTAAAAGCAAGAGCAATGGAAAAGTGAGAAAACCTAATAGAGGGAGTAGAGAAAATTCAAAAACTCAGAAGCTAAAGATAAGGTGGTGAAAGCAGTCAATGGAATGAAGAAAGTAGGATTGAAAGTCCTAAGAGACAAAGAATGGAGAGAATAAAATTGAATAATACTAAAGAAAAGGTGTGTATCCTAAGGAACAACAAGCTAAGAGCAGAAGTGGTTCAGTTGCACCATAATACATTAGTAAGAAAGTATAAAGAATAGTAGAAAACAGTGAACCTAGTCACTCAGAATTTCTGGTGGCCAGAGGTAACTAAAGAGATAAAGTAATATGTGAAAGAGTATTATAAGTGTCAAAGAAATAAGAATAAAATAAAATGGGAATGTTACCAGGGAAGCTGATACTAAATGCTATCCCACAAAAACCTTAGGCATATACAGCAGCAGACTTTATTATGAAGCTGCCATAATGCAATAGATATGATACAATTTTAGTAGTAGTAGATAGATTGACCAAAATGGCACACTTTGTAACAACCTCAGAAAGAACACTAGCAGAAGGCTTAGCAAGGTTGTTCAGGGACTATGTATGAAAATTGCATAGGCTGCCTAAAAATATTATCTCAAACAGAGGACCACAGTTTATAACTGGACTTATGAAAAAGTTGAATGGAATGTTAGATATTGACACCAAACTATTGGATTGAAGTTTGTATCAAGTGTGGAAACTTGTACAAGGAGCATGGAGTCATAGTCTTTGCAAATAACCTTTGCTTCATCTTATGTACTATGCTTTCTGTTTACCACATGGTCACAACTTTATAAGAACAAACAGAGTTCAAGAGAAGTGTGTTGCTGTAAACACTAGAGTTGAGTGTTTAATGATATTTGATTATCAGACTGAAGATTACAGTGTATTCAACAGTTCTTAAATACAAGTATAATAATAGGAGAACTCATGTGTCTTATAGTACAGCAGTGAGCAGAGGTTTCAGTAACAAAACACTAATAGGAAATTTGATAGGAAAGCTTCACTATGAAAGACCAAGTACTTGCAGGGTTTGCATAAGAAATAACATTGCTATGGATGATGAGTTATGAAATAACACTACCATGGAAGGCAGATTATAAACAGATACATAGAAGGAATAACACTGCTGTGGAAGACATGCTATTGTTAGGGTTGAACTTGATATACAACAGAGATATTACTTTAGACAAGAACTTTAGGAAAATTCTAAGTATATATTGTCTGAATAACTAATTATATAACTCACCTCCAGTGAGATATTAAGAGAACAGGATGAAGTTTCCTAGAGATGATAGCTACTCTAAGTATCCAAAAGTTTATTTTAATTAAGCAGAATATCAGGTGGAATATTTAGTTACTTAGCTATAGAATGATAATTCCAGATGGTCAGATATCTCAATAGAACATTTTGGAATGGTGAAGGCTTATTGGCCAGTGGCCAGTGAAGGCAGATTGAAGATCAGGAAGAAGTATACAAGAGTCCAATAGTATTGTGGCAGGACATTAATGTTGAGCTTGGAGGAACAAGATAACTACAGGAGTAGCTTGGGCTTTAGTGGATGTTATAACCTTGAATTTAGGCAAAGCAAGAGGTCCTCTTACAGGAACCTCAATAAAGAAACTCTTAGTAACAATGGTTAAGATAGGATAGTATCGAGTAGTACTATATGAGGATTGATCATGAAAAATAGCAGTATTAGCTTGAGAAGCATTATAAGGTCCAGTAGAAATATAGAAGTACTAACTATAGGGAGCAAGAACACTGTGAAGTCTAGTAGAGCCAGAGACAAAGATTTGAATACTTGAACTTTGTACAAGAGTAGGTCCTCTGACATTCTCTTATAAACCTTCTTTTGAGATCTTCAAATACTTTCTCTCATCTTCCCTTCTAATCTAAGTCTATCTGTATGGAGACTAATTCTTTCAATCTCAACACTGCTGCTAAAATCCACAGAGTTCTCTTCTCTCCTAGAAGATATAAGAGAACCAGTTCTTTTAACTCCAACACTGCTACTTAGGCCTGCAGAATTTACCTAGTTGACTGTTCTGCTCCCCATTGCTGACCTCCACCAAATGTATTATTCCAACCTCCTCTCATTTATTACTAATAACAATCTATCTTCCTGTTTAGACTAATATTCTAGATACTTCTATCAGAAACACTCCTAGTCATACTGTTCTTATTATTTCTTGTGAAGTAAGCTGATCTGAGAGATTTGAATCCATAGTATAGCTATATAGAACATTTTTTGTCTTTAGAAATCTTACTCTATTCTCTCAGGTTTTCCTAGAGATAAGCAGTATACTTAGAGTATGTAATGAATGAAGACTTAGATTTTCCTAGAGATTATAAACTCTATATACTCTATATACTTTGCATAGTTGCCCCTAATGCTATCTATCTAAGTCATCTTTAACCTAGAGTTAGGGTTTAGAAAGACAAACTTTGATAACTGTTCTACTATTTTCTTAGCTACAATTCTAACTATATTACTTAGTGTTTAAAGCCAAGTAAATACTTTGTACTTCTTATAGTCTGATAATTAAACTCTAAAAACCCACTTTTTCTCTTATACTCTCTCAAACTCTGACTCTGCCTAAAATTACAATTGTTTGGCAAGTAATTAGCATAACATATAAGTTGAGGCCAAAATTATTATTCATTGTTTTAGTTATAACTCTATATATCTACACTTCAGATAAGTTCTATCCACTCTTAGATAATTTTCATACTTAATCTATTCTCTTCTATATACTTCAAGCAGAAGTAAGAACCATATTTAATAGCTTTATTATTTGTTCTTTTACTTTTCATTTTCTAGTTTATCTCTCTATTCCAACTATTTATAATCCTGATTATGTCATCATTTTACACTCATGTGAGCTATGAACTGATAGATAGTTGTTGCCTTTAGAAATCTTATTTTGTTCTCTTAGGTTTTCTTGAAAATATGTCATATAATTAATATTTTGGATAATAGACTTATATCTTCTTAGAACTTTGAAGTTTATCTATACTTCTACATTATACCAACAGTCATTATCTATAGGATTTTCATAGTTATTCCTTCTCAATTATATTAGAAATTTGCTACTCTTCTTTTCTCATCTCTAAATCTTGTTCTTTATCTGAAATTACAACCAAGCAATACATAGTTAATATAACATATAAGATAAAACCAATATTGTTATCTACTCTTGTTATTCTGTCCATATATCAAGATCCAATCTCTAAGTGTTAATATCTTCCATAGCAGAGATTACTTCTATTCAAACCTAACCTTTGTCTTATTATGGATCAACTCAATCAAACATCTACCTATTATATGGAATAGGTAAATATATTGGCCTTATCTAAAATATCCTCTAGTAGTCATAGACTACATTCACTAATATATCTCAATATTGTAGATATTCTCAAAGTATTTAAGGACTAGTAGATATACTGTAAATCTTTAGTCTAATAATTAATTATTATTATTATCAAACTCCAGTAACAATGACAACATACTCTAAGCCTTGATCAAAACTCATAATGTTTAAGTCTGATCTCATTATTTGAAATTACAACCAAGTGACAACTAGTGACACAGAATATAGGCTAAAGCCAAGATTGTTTTAAAAACATACATGTCAGAGTTGCAAATCCTGGATGCTAGCTTGTTCATTTAACATTTCCTTTTTTACTCTTCTTTTCATTTATTTTTCTATTTTTGGAACTTAGGGTTAGAGTTAATGTGATGTCATTGTCACACTGTTGCAACAGTCACATGATATGACTAGGCAATGTTACATAAAAGAATATAAAAGGTTCTGGAAGAATGATGTCATATAGCATGTGTAACACATGGCTGCTTAGGGTAGGTTAGAAGTAGTTGGCACAGACCATGAGGTTTTAGTATAGACAACCCTGTACAGAGTTCTCTATTAAGTTCTCTTGTATAAACCCGATACAAGGTTTCTTTTCTTGACTTACTCTAAGGTCTTGAAATCATAACAATACACTCCTTACTTTATAAATGATATTCCATACTTGATTCATACTCCATGTTATTGCTTGCAGACTTTTGTCTGAGTAAACTATTAGGGCAACTGAATGAAGTTCATGAAGTTATGCAAGGTTTTACATCTTCAGGAAAATCTAAGTTATATCATAGTAACTAATAAATACTCTACAATTTGTAAGAGAACTTGCTTTTCCAAGACTTTTCTCTTTTGTATTTTCAGCTAATTAATGTTCCATAACTCTTTCCAGCATCTGCACTTATCTGCTGATCCACTTTTCTACACTTTAGACTCTTTTGAACTGTATACAAATACTTCTAACTATCTAAATATATTATCTAACTTCTCTTTTCTGTATTCCCTCACTCTTCCATAATGCTCTGTAGTTTTTTGTAGTCTGCTATTGTCATCTGCTCATCTGTTTTTCTGCACTCTGGAAGCACTTGCTAAGCACTCTAGCTTTCTTCCAATTCAGTCTCTCTATTCTGAACTGTTTCTGATTACTTAAGTATCATCATTCCCTACTTCTTTAAATAGAATTCTAATACATTAGAATGGACCTGTTATTATATAGAGTAATCATCACTTTTAGAAATTTCCATCTTATTCTCTTATAATTTTCTGGAGGTAAGTATATAGTTAGTATTTCTTAGATAGTAAACTTAGGATTTCCTGGAGATTTGAAGTGCCTTGATCTTCTATCCTATTGTCCTAACACAGTCCATTGCAATATAGAAGAATAATGCTGAGCTATCTATCAGAATGATAGCATGCAGATAGTCAAGAACCTAGGTAGAAGTATTAAGAATATTGCCCAAAAAGACAGAGAGTATCTAATAATGATAAGGAAGCAACTAGCAATGATCTAGGAGGTTTTATGAAGAAACAGTATATAATTGCAGGGTTTGGCAATATTATGAAACATAAGATGTCAGAATTAAAGATAGTAGACTCTATTTATTTTTATTTTATTTTTATTTTCTTATTTTGAACTTAGGATTAAGGTTAGTATAACATCACAAACTGTCACAAGTCACAGTCACACAATCATATATTACAGAAGAATGTAAAAGATTCTGAAATGATGTCATCATACTAGTTAATGGCATATAATATATACTCTTTAAGATAGGCTAGGTTGAGTATAGCATAGACCAATGGCATAGCATATATAAGTAGGATACATTGTACTTAGGAATTTTATCAAATTCTCTTGTGTTAATCCAGTACAAGATTTCTTTTTTACCTTAACACTTTGAGATTTGAATCATAACATAAGAGTCTATAGTGAAGTCTGTATAGTTTGGTGTTGAGAGACTCTGCTTGGATAAATAGAATGAAAAATCTAGAAAGTCAAGTCTCCTTACATGAACTATGCTTGACACCATAAATAAGTCCCTCTACTTAGTCTATAATATTCCACTATGACATTCATGAGCTTCCACTTGAAGCATGAATTTAACAGTCATAGAACTTGCTATGTTATAATACTTTAGAGTTGCTTTAGGTACTTTTGCTGTCTTGATATTTTCATAAATCCTAACAATTTATATTTCACTGGTATTAGAAATGGTTCACACCTCATTATTTGAAATCTAGTAAGGTATCTCAGAAGTCCAAATATGTTAATTAGTGCATTATCTGAGAATGTGGAAGATGGGTCAGAACAATCTTTGGCTTCAGCTTATGTGCTGTACCTCTACTAGCTGCACTGGTCACATATTTCAGAATAGGACTTGGGAAACTTATTAGGTGGAAACCACTGAAGGGTGATGATGTGTGTTGTTACCAATACTGTAAATGGGTGTTTGTTTTAATCAATTTTCAGAATAGCTAATACAGTGCAAACTACAAGATTATATACTAGGTATGCTACCTAGAGTAGTTATCTGAAATGGAGACTATTAAGTGAGTTACTCTAATTTCTAGTAACCCTCAGATGTTAGGAAATAGAAGTCCATGGAGTTAGCAAGGGTCCAGTGAGGACATCTGAGGTGGAACAGGAATATATGATCTGCACTAGAAGAGGACAGGGAGTGTGGATGAGGGAGAAAATATTATCTGTAGGTTGGGATGGATTTTGTCAGAATGGGATGTGACAAACTGGCTATTTATCAATTGGTGAAAACTAGCTCACAATAATTAAACATCTGTTTCAGGCTTGATTTAAATGTTGGAATGGGCTATTTAACAGTATCTAGCCATTGAGAAGCAGCTAGGTGCAAGAATGCAAGACCTGTGAGTTGGCCCTTGAGAGTTAAATCAGTGAATTACAATAGCAGTTGGTTGTCACATTTTGGTCT
>Ga0157364_1008892_pt1 | contig 10409 bp, 4 predicted proteins | sample AttsexASBM2_FD_111476 | JGI IMG/M metagenome (GOLD analysis project Ga0157364, IMG submission 111476) | Fungus gardens microbial communities from leaf cutter ant in Ribeirão Preto, State of São Paulo, Brazil - Atta sexdens ASBM2 | ecosystem: Host-associated > Fungi > Mycelium > Unclassified ... | reverse complement strand
ATGCTCTTATTGCCTTATTATTATATATTGCTATTATATTTTATTATATTTTTTAATTTCGGGAGATTAATATTTAACATTTATATTTTTAATTGAGTGTCTTATGTTTGAATAAAGATCTAAGACAAGAGTTCATCATGTCAAAAATAAATTTGATGGAATAATCATTTTCTGAAAAGATGTTAATAATAAATATAAGATTCTCCTCATGACATTTGGGGTGTGGCAATAAAAACATTCTATCATGTTCATCAAAACAGCTCTCTGAGAGAAGATGGAGGGACAAGAAACTGAAGTATCTTACAGAAAAAATTGGTTATAATAAATTGGTTTATAGAGTGTGTTAAATTCTATTACCAACATATCTAATAAAGAATGGTACCTCAATTCCAAATCTTTTCAAGGCATTTTTCTCAAGATACTGCATGAAGAGTATATCCACATAAACTTGCCGCAGAAACGTATGCATAAAGAAAATTATTCAATCGCATTTCTCTTATAAAGATGCACATAAAATGTGATTGAATAATTTTTTTTATGCATATGTTTATGCAGCTTTACAAGTTTGTGTGGATATACCCTAAATCAAGCAATGATGGGAGATCCCATGGGAGTTCCGAATTTCTGTCTGTAAATCTTGCCATCGATGGTGAAAAAAGTTGATTCTAATATTAGTTGTAAAGAATTTAAAAATTTAGTCTTGGGTCCTTATTCTTGAAAAGTATCATATATGCACTAGGGCAATATATATAAACTAGGGCAATACTATAGAGGCATTCTCCATGAAGCGGATCCCCCCTGCCCAGAACAGTTTTGAAAAAAATGAAGTCTGTGACGGCTCAAATTAAAGCTTGTGACACCTACTTTCAAAAGCCGCCTTTTTTTAATTCAAAATGGCGTATCCAAGATGGCGACCGATTTCACAATAGTTTTAGCAAAATTCAACTACTTTGCTAACCTACTTAGCAATGCATTACGGTGAAAAATAATTCGATCTGAAGTTATCACGTTTGGTAGAGTAACCAAGTAAACGTAGATTCGATTTTGACTTCCTTTTCATTGCTGAGTAGGTGATTAGCAAATTAATTGAATTTTGCTAAGACTACTGAAATCAGCCGTCATGAATACGCCATTTTGAATCAGAAAAAGTCAGACGGCTTTTGAAAGGAGTGAGGCTCGATTGCGCACATTATTGATTGAACACACATAGACCCGATTGAACACAGATTCGACTGGACACGGACCCGATCGGACACAGATTTGATTGGACACGGACCCAATCGGATACATAGGCATTAGGACAGACCCGATTGCCCATTGATCCGATTGCCCATTGATCCGACCTAATTGCACATAGATTCGATTGTGCAACGACTCGATGCACCCACTCTGCTGAACACAGCCATTGATTGATTGACATTCCACAGAAATTAGAGGTTTGTTCGTATCACATGTTTCAATAAGCTCCAACATGATGCTTTTGAAGCTTTCATGGATATTTTCTTCAAAGATACCAGAAGATTTGCAAGTTATTGCCATGTTTTTATCCATTGTTAAGAGCAACGTTTCATAAATCTTGCTATTTATTTATCAGGAAGAAGAGCATTACTGATACGTATCATATGAATATGCTTCTCGCACTGAGTGAGTAAAGTGAACAACAAGGTTCACAAAACATTGGCATTAGCAATGAATAAAAACACGGCGATAATCTGTAAACCTTCTAGTATGCTCCAATATACTTCTACTATAATTCATGGAGCTTGAAGAAAAGCCGAAACGTCTGTAATTACGTTTACTATTTATTAAATTTGGAATTTTCATATTGATTACACACAAAAATACACACTTTCATTAGTCCTTATTTAATCTCTTGTATTTAACATTTTCGAGAATTGTTTTTTTTATTTTTTATAAATAGAAAAAGAGTGTTTATATCTGAAGGAAAGGCAGTATACCTGAGAGATCACGTTCCAATTGAACAAGCAACGGACCCGAAGTGACTGTCCGTGTCTCCTCCATATTTGCGACGTCATACTCGATTGTGAGAGATGCGATCGGTGTGTCCGAGTTCCTTTTAAGTGCGTGTTGTGCCTCCGTTAAAGTGAGTCCCCTCAAGTCAGTATCATCTACCGCCAACAATCGATCACCGGGTCTGACTCTACCCTCTTTGGCGGCTGGACCGTCCGCTTTTATCCCCGTCACTACCAATGCTCTTGACATTCCTCCACGAAGAGTTACACCGAGACTACCGTCTTCGCGCTCCACTTTCACTTGCGCGACTTTTGATGAGACGCTAGAAAGCGACGACAACGCGCCAAAAATATTCACTTCTTGATCATCCAGTAATAGAAAATTATGAGGATGATACTGTATCTGTGTTAATGTCTCTTCTGTTCTTGAATCGGAACTTGCAGATGTAGCAACACTTCCTGGCCTAGCACGATTCTTGTGCGAGCGCATCGTAACCAGTCTTAATGAACTGAACATCTTTGTCAACTTCTATTTCGATTTGAAACCGTAATAATTCAATAGATATATATATATTGCGCAAAAATCAATCAACTTAAAATAGTTATTATTACTTTTCCAGAAAAGATAATCTTACTAACGACTTTACTAGTAGTACACTTTCTCTTTCATTTGCTTATAATTTTACACATATGGACATTCCAGTTTACATAATTAAGTGATTAATCACAAATCCCTTACAATACAAATGTAAAAAAATTTCTTTTTTTTACAGTGTAATCTCTTATTTATACTAAATTATATTAATGGATTATGTACATTTTAGATGCGTTCGCTTTTCACATACTTACATTTATAATAAGCGTTATTTTTAACGGTTTGTTTTGGTTTCCCAGCGTTGTAAACGCTCTCATGACATCAAGCAAGTTATTTACTTTTGACTTTGCTTTGATCCAGGCAGATCAAAGCTGTGATCGATTTGAACATTTTCGGCGTTTTTCAGTACTTCTATTCTTACTTTACATCTAAAGAATGGTAAACAAATGATGATTATAAGCGCTTAAAGCGCATGAGTGTCCAAGTCGACCGCAGCCAATGTTAAATTGACATTAAAATCGGAAATGATTGAAAAATAACTTTAAAATCACGATATACGTTAAAATAGAAATGAATTCATTTAATAATCATTTTGGGGTCATTTTGACATATTATTTTGATATCATAATGATTTAATAATTCTGCTTGGATGACCAATTTATAAGTACAATATCACAGTGTATACAGTAGTGCAACTCTCTGTCGACACTTTTGATGTTAGTGTTGGCCAAAATGGAGTGTATACATACGAAAGTAAGTTACCTAGTTGTGATTACCACCTTCTTTCTCTTTTCATCCTTTTTTCACTCTGTCAAAATTTCTCGCAAAAACTCACTAGATTTATTCGCATCGCATTCCAACGAATTTGAAGTGAAGTAAGTGCTATTGTAGGAACATATTGGAGCATATTAGAGCATACGACGTGAATAAACTACTATTGCAATGAAATAATTTAAACTTTATGAAAATAAATAAAAATAAATTGTAAATATATAGAAAAATAAAGAAAAAATATAGAAAAATTAGAAAAAATATATATTAAATTACAATAACTTAAAAATATATATTTGTATAAAGAAATATTATATATCTATGAAATTATATATCTATGTAATTATATATCTATGAAAATATTATGAGAAAGCTGATATAAAAGAAATTTATATATATATATATGTCTAAAAAAGAAGTTTAAAATATAATAAATAAAAAGAAATATTTTTCTCGGTTTTCTATGTTAGTTTCTTTTGTTCACTTTTTCACTTTATTACTTTTTCACAAAAATTAGATTAATCTCTCGAAGTTTCTCACACAACATTTCATCAAATGGACAATACACGTAATACTTCTCTCTAAATTTCTATTCTGAACCATGTATGCTTGAAAGACAAATGTTTAAGTGAAACATTGAAACGCTCATTTAAATAGATAGAAAGAGAGAGAAAGAGAGAGAGCAATAAAAAAAAGAAGAAATGAGACGGGGCAACTTACTTACTTCACGCATGCTCCATTTTGGCCAACATAAAATCAGCAGAATTGCGCTACTGTGGCAATATGGTGAATGAAAAAGATTAATTTTATTTGCATAAGTATTTTGTCAAGTATTTTGTCAATTAATAATGAAGAGAATTGTGATCCTTAGAGTAAAAATAATTGAAATTGAAATTGGTTCTTATATAAACACCTAATTGTAAGTAAAAAAAGGATACTTTGTTTGGAAAATTATATGAAAAAATTAGTAGTAATGTATTGTATCATGTTATAATATAGCTGCATCCCATAAAATGATATATTATTTTATTGTGAATGATATATCATTTCATCTTTGTTAAATAAGAATAAAATGATTATGAGCAATATTGCTTCGCAAAGAATTAGTGATAAAAAATTCAAATCACATTTCAGGTTTTTAAGTTTCAATTTTATTTTCAATAGAAAAAAATTATATGTATTTATTATACTGTATTTAGGCCTTGTTAGCCTTGAATACGCTAGATATTTTAACGTATATCGTGATTTTATTTTGGGTGCGTTCTGAATTGATGCATGTAGCACGTAGGCCGGTATTCATAGTCTTATTTCAAGACCGTCTTAAATAATGTCTTAAGACTGCTAATACAGCCTTCTAATTGGTTCGTGACTTAAGACTGTACTTAAGATGATCTTGAATATGAGTATCTGACTATGAATACCGGCCATAGAGTCAGGGTCTGAGCACAAGAATTGTCGTAACTTAGAGACTTAAATTATAGACGTAAGTAATGCTCAAGATGTAGACGTAGTAACGCTTTAATGTATGACTAGAGTCCTATATATGAGAGAAGTGACATTCATCCCTCACTACTACCTTTAACACATGTTCAGCACCGCCATATTTAGCCTGTTCCAATTGACCAGCTGACCAGTTCCCATGAAACTATTTACTCTATTATAAAAACCATGAATCATGATCTCAGGATGAGATTAAGTAAGTATTAATGTTTTTGTATTTTCTTGTTGAATAAGCGATTAAATATGTTACACAAAAGATAAACGGCATAAAGGTAAACGGCATTGTATACAATTAATTTTATAATTTTATTGAATGCATTATTGCAATAACATTATATATTTTTATAACATGATTACTATTGTAATTGATATTTCTATTTTGCCAGAAAGTATTTCACAAATACAAAGATGACATATATAAAGAAGATAATATAGATCAGGTTAGTTTAATTATCATTAATTATTTCATATTTCATTTATAAATATACATATATACATATATGTATATTTGTTATGAAATATTATATTTTCTACTAAGTTTTTCTGACATAGCTATTTTTCTTGGTACAAAATGGATCAACCTTTAAAAAATTCGAGAGATCAACGCAATCCAAAAATTCTTTGTAATATTGCAAATAAATCATCGATCAATTGAGAATCCAAATTGATAAAGCTTCACAAACAATTATCTGTCTAAAACACGAACAAAACACGATGCAAATCTAAATAAATTAAATGTGATGCTTTCTATTGAACAAATGAAGAATGAGATGTGTTCTACGAAGCGATTAATAAAATAATATAAATCAAATTATATGTTTATTTATAACAATAATTATAATATTATAATATTATAACTTAAGCTAATAGTATTATAACTTAAGCTAAGTGTGAAACAAACACTGAAATATATCTTCTTATTCTTTATACTAATATTTCGATTGAAATATAGGCTTCTTACTGGATTGTTCTAAAATTTTTTTCCTCACTTTTGTCAAAAATTAAATGTTATATATTCTCTATTTTAGGTATGTGTATGTATTAGTTCAGTTGTAGAAAGGAAACATATGCTCTCCATTGCGGGCACAATATGGCTGCTTTAATTAGGTGGGGAGTAATATCAATCAGAAATCGCGATGTCGCTCTTCTCATATTAGATGTAATAAAAAGAAATCCATTATTTTTGCATGAAAATAATGGATTTCTTTTTACTACCTTTTTATCTAATATATAGGACTCTACGTATGACGTACGATTTATTGCCGTTTCTTGGAGATACGACAATAAGTTGTACGTCATACGTGAAAGCTTGCGTTACTTACGTCTACATTTAAGTAAGTGTTACGACAATTCTTATGCTCAGATCCTCACTTTACTAAGAGTCGAGACGTAAGCGGTTCTTCGTGATTGGTGCCGCCATGTTACAGTTCATTAATGGTTAGTGAATGTAATAGCGTTTTTCACTGGGCCGCAATGAGTGCGCATTAAAAACTCGTTCAGTGGTAGCAGCACTGAACGAGGTTGTCGAAAGTGCGAGTTTCTTGTACTCCCAGTTAAATACACGTGTCGACCTTAGTACGGTTTAATACTGTTTAGTTGCCGTTACATTTGATGACATAAATATTGCGTAATTTATTATGGAAGTATTTATATGCAGCGTACATCGTGCCGAATTCTTACACTAAAGTGTAAAAAAGTGACACTAGGACTCTCAGTGTAATAGCGTGCACCGTTTTCATGCGCACAAAAACACGTTGCCCGCGGCGAGTGCACACTTAATGCATCAATTTTCCCAGTGAAAAACGTTAAAAGTGAGAGCAATTTTGGAATGTATCATGTTTATCAAGATGTCGGAGCGGAGTTTTTCGCTTCGGCCTGAGTTAATTATCTTAAAATAATTATTGCTAATTTAATTTTGACCATATTGATCCTCTTCTTATTTTTCCTAGAGCAAGTGTCATTTATTAAAGAAAAATAAGAATTAGTAACTGTTTTCGATAAGACTGAAACATGGCATCCTTCTGGTTTTGTGTCTCGATTCTCACTAGAGTGTCTGTAATAGCGTAGAGTACATAGAAAGTTGTTCCGATTTAATTAATGCGCGCATTGGAAACGCTTTGATATTGTCACAGAGTAAAAAGAGGGAGGTCAAACTCAAGTAGCCGATTCTGAAAAAAATGTACTCGCAACACGGTATCGAAAAAACGTATGGAAGAACAAATTCAAACCTGTCAGAGAAAACTGTCAACTTAGAGGATTTGATAAATATTTTTCCTCCCATTTTCCTGTAATTCTGTAAAGTTATGTATTTTCATGCGTAGAATATATTCTGAGAAGGAAAGTTGTCGTTCAAATCTTGTTTTTATTCTTTTTAATTTCAAATTTTTTGATAAATTAAAAAACGATAATTTAATGATAATTTATGACTGTGCATAAATGTATGCTCAGCAAACACAATTATATAATTGTTATATTGATGTAATAAAACAAAATGCAACAGGTAATATAACGTATTGATTACATGTAGTGTATATGTTAATTGTAATTTCCCACTTACTACAAATTACAGTTATATAAAATAAATATAACAATGTAATGTTATATAGCTGAATAGTTACAGAAAAGTACAGAATGATTACATAACATGCTGAAATGTCATATGACTATGATATAATTTCAATGTTATGTAATTGTTATATCATGAGTTATATTATAGTTACATAATTTCATTTATACTTTATTAGAGCGATCATACATAATATGACATATAAAATGATGTATAAGCATTGCATAAAACTGCTGGACCAGCATCTTATTATAATGTATAATATTATATTATATATAATATTAAATATATAATATAATAAAATAAATAAAATAAAAAATAAATAAATAAAATAAATAAAATTAGAAAAATTACAAAAATAAAATAAAATAATATTAATACAATAAAATATAATATAATATAAAAATATAATATAACTTTCATATTTATCAAAAATATCTTTATTTTGTATAAAAACGTTTTTCAAATAATCGAGGTAACATAAAATACCCGAAATCGAGGCACATATCCGATTCGTTCGAGTGGTCTCACGAATTAGATTAGGTGATATGCTCACTTGTCCTAAATCCGTTTGTGTCACTGAACATTGGAGCACATGAATGCAATTGCTTCAACCGCCACCTTACCTTTCAAGTACCTTCTGGGCTCTTAATTTGGAGCATGCGATGCGAACAAATCTTTATTTAAGTATTGACAAACCAAATTGAACACCAAAAAATAACGCTTATAAATATGAGCGATTATAGCGTGAGCGTGCAAACCGAACAGCCATGGTATGTGCAGTTCGGCCAAATCACGCCTACTTTTGCTCCAACCTCCGTTGTCAATAGGTAAGGGTTACCAACGCGAAACATGAGATGGTATTCATAGTCCATTCTTATTTTAAAACCGTCTTAAATAATGTCTTAAGATGCTAACAGTCCTTGGATTGACTTACAATATCTTAAGACTGTACTTAAGACAGTCTTAAATGCAAGAATCAATTAAATACCTGTTTCGCGTCGTGAAATTGATACTGAATCTTTCCTTGTTTGATATACTTTATAATGTATTTTAGATTCTCTTTATATACCCTGATAAAAATGAGAAATTTCATAAATGTTCATTTAATGTTTACATGAGCGTTTGCGAAAGTTCGTTGAGAGTTTAAAAACGGTCACTAGAGTATTCATAAAGCGGAAATTGTAACGCTGCAACGTTCGGAAGGCATTTTCCGACAAAAATAAAAAGTTTCATGAATGTTTGTTTAATGTTTACATGAGCGTTCTCTGAAAATAAGAAGTTTTATGAATGTTCGTTTATATGAACGTTCAAGTGTTAAGACTGCTAAACTAGACATTTTATCAAAAAAAAAGGTACAAAATTTTTCTGAAAACTGAAAAATTTTGTACCTTTTTTTTTATTTTCATCTGTGCCTTTTATCCTATTCAATGTGGTTTTTTTTAAATGTGAGAAATTGGATTTCCTTGTGTCCCTCTAGTGGCAATGTTACGCACTGCTTGAAAATTAGATATATAGAAGAATGTTTGCTAAACGGAAGAAAAATGCTTATGTTATAGAGTTGAAGAAACTATTTTTTGGGCGTTTTTAAGTTGTAATGTCGTTTTTAAGTCACGTAAACACCTTACAAAATGTTTATTAAGACTTAATAATTCACCACATTGAAACAGCATTTAAATGGAAGAAAAATGCTTGTCTCACGGTATTGAGAAAAACGTTTGCTAAGTGTTTGAAAAGTCTGACAGTAAACTTTCTGCACGAAGGTGCATCAGCGTTTACTGAGCATCTTTGTAAAGCGTTGCTTTAGCATTACAGAACTTTCATGAAACGATATATACTGTATTCATAAGCATTCTGAAAGTGTTTCAAACCTAATAGTATTCTGTAAGCGTTTTTATAAAACGGTTACGTTTTTGAAAACGTATAAATTCTTGAAAAATCGTTATCGAACGGTTGTCAACGTTTTATAAAGTTCCGTATTTTCGCCAGGGTAGAAAGAGAAACATAAAGTTTGTCAAACTGTCTTAAGTACAGTCTTAAGATATCGTAAGTCAATTCGAGAACTGTATTAGCATCTTAAGACATTATTTAAAATTTTAAAATAAAAACGGAACTATATGAATATCGTTCCATATTTAACATTTCACAATTGATAGCCTTCCTCCTTATGAAACAGTCCATAGACAGAGAAAGCAGAGATTTAAGAAGAGACAACTGTCCAATACCATTGCACACATGTTATTCCTTCCATCACTACCTAAGTTTTAAGTCTTAAATTGTAAGAAATTGACTAATTTTCTTGTAGCTTGACTTAAAGCTTAGATAATATATGACTTATTGTAGAATGCCCATTATTCTCTGCAGACATGTCAAATCCATGAATTAATTGTTAAACGCTGCTACAAAACATTTTCTATCTGGTGATCGCTGCTTACTTGAAAAGTACAGGCAATAGGAACAGGGAATAAGAAATTTCAATCTATCAAAAACTGAGTACTCTGTATATAATGCATGTTTTCTAAGTATTAAATCTGTTATTTCCTAAGTACAAATGCCGAGCGCGGCTGTTATATAATTTGAATATAACAATAATATATAGATCTTATAAATGTTATATAATATATAATATAATACGATTATCTACCTTCGATATAACATCTTTTATACAAATATGTTACATTGAGATTATGTTGCCGTTACTTTACTGTACAAATCAAAATAATGTAACAGTTATATAACAGTTATTTCAGCTATATAACAATATATATTTTATTAATATTACTATAATATAATATTTTGTTACATTATGTGATATTTCCAGGTTATATTATAGCTATACGCTGTGTTGGATGTATTTTTCAATAAATATTGATGCAGTTACTATTGGATATGGGAAAAAGTTCGTGGCGATTTTTTAGTAAAATTAAAGTGTTTTTCTTAGAGTATTGAAATCAATTTATTTAAACCAAATATGCTCCATTATTTTCTATAATATTTTGCCATT
>Ga0157364_1008891_pt1 | contig 10411 bp, 3 predicted proteins | sample AttsexASBM2_FD_111476 | JGI IMG/M metagenome (GOLD analysis project Ga0157364, IMG submission 111476) | Fungus gardens microbial communities from leaf cutter ant in Ribeirão Preto, State of São Paulo, Brazil - Atta sexdens ASBM2 | ecosystem: Host-associated > Fungi > Mycelium > Unclassified ... | reverse complement strand
CAGATTCTTCCTTTTACTGTACAAATAGAACCATTTGACCCTAACATAATCTATAGGTTATACTCTGCTATGGCGGAGTCAATGTAATTTTCTCTTGATGATCTATGATAGATATATTAATATTTATTCATGTTACTTAGAATAAAATTGAAAAAAATTACCGCTGTAATAAAAATGTACAAAGTTGCTTTTATTCCTCGAATTTCTGGAACATTACATCACTCATCACTAACAATATATACTCCCAAATCATAAATATCGTTGAATCGACTTTAATGAATCCTAAATCCAGTCGGTTTGGCATTTTATTTTAATATTCTTAATTTATAAAGAGATTTTTAAGAAGAAAATTTTAAGTTTTAATTAAATTTTTTGCTTTAGCCTTCCAGCATAAGCATATGGTTGCAGATTGTAGATGACTTACTGTAGTACGACGTCACGCACTCGTTAGCCAATAAAAATTGTTTTCTCAAATTTCAAATATCATTAAACTTTAGTTTAGTTTTTTAGTACCTACCTATTGCTAAAAATTACAAATTTTATTATACATAAATTTATAATAATGCATATTTCCATAATAAACAAAAACACATATATTATTTTTTCGTGCAAACTTTGTATAAAATGCGGATATGTTTATCGACTCGTATCTGCATTTGTAGATCATAGAATGTTCACTGGACTTATGAGAAATTATGATTTCAAAAGCATATATTCAATCTACTAAAAACGGATATGTTTTTTTTTTATTTATCTATTAGGAATTTCCGGCAGAGAAAATTCTGAAAAAAATTTTTATTAAAGATGTACATACATTTCGCATATAACATTCATAAATCTTCGGCTTTTAGATTTGTCAAGGAAACAAATATTTTCGCGAAGATTACTTAGTCGCCATCAGGTATATCATTTATTTTCGGAACGTAGAGTATCTCATTCTCGCGCATAAACGCCGCATACTAGCGGCATCTAGCTCGGGCAGTCTCGATCGAGTCCTCGACGTCGAATGATTAGATTCGTCCTTCTCGCTTGCTTGTTGTTTTTGCCATCGTTTCCCGTAAAATTGTCGCGATCGGCAGGGGAAGAGATGGAAATGTCAAGAATGCTCGCAGTGGATTTCGAAGTTTTCGGCATCGTGCAAGGTAATGAAACTCGTCTTCAATTATTATCGATTTTTCATCAATTATTTTATTAATGAATTTATGATATTTTTATTTGTCGAAGGTGTATTCTTCAGGAAGGTGAGTAAATCAACGCGTGTCTAGCTGGGAATTCGACAATGATTATTTGAGACTGTCGAAAATGCGATTAACGAGGCAACTCGAGCGAGAACCTTGAAATTTCTGATTCGCGACATCTATCGGATGTCCGATGTTAACCGATTTAAATATTCGCGTTATCTATTGTAAACATGAACACATTCTTCTTATCGATATTTTTAATGCGATTATATCTCTTACTGTTCTTTTCTACTTTTTCTTTCGATGGACGAAATCTGAGTTTTTAGTTTAACTTTATAGAAAATATATTGACGCTTATAAGAGATTTTCAGTAAACTTATTGCGAAAAATATTACCTCGGCCGGAAGTCGAATCCGGATCTCTTGCATTCTGTGCAATATTTTTCGCAATAAGTTTATTACAATTTTTTAAGATTAAATTTGGGAAATTTGGGAGGATTATTAATATTTCAAATTGATTGCGTTGAAAGTCCGACAACCATATCGGAATTATAATTTTTGAAATTAATTCATTTAAATGAATATATATGAATATATATATAATAGTTCAACATCTTAATATTCAGATCGTAGTGGTGCTTCGTATTTAAAGTAATGTATCTAACATAAACGGTCTTATTTCCAATCTTAATTTCTAATTAACAAGCAATTTGAGACTTCTTTAATTCGTAGTATTTTTTTACGATTTGTAGATTGAACAAAAATATTATTTGACGTAACTCTAAAACTTGAAAACAATTGAAAAGCACAGACAATAGGAACAGGAAATAACAAATTTCAATTTTTATCAGAAATCATGTTTGTCAGAGTACAGTCTCAGACTTAGGTCACTTAAACTAGAAACACATAAAAACATAAGGCAATAAGACTTAAGCAATAAGCGAATTGGTCAATCAGAGTAGATATCTACTTTATGTTCTCTACTATGATTGGTCGATTCGCTTTACCAATTTACGTCTTACTATCTTACATTTTTTAAGTGTTTTTGCCTTTTAAATAAACATAAAATCAAAGTATATATAATACTGAAACTTATCCGGATTGCATTAAGAGAGAAAATTATTAATTTTCTGCTAAGAAGGATAAAGATATTCCATCAGACAAGACACATTCTGTCTGAAATAAAATAATAGAACAATTTAATATAAATAGATAACTTTAAGTTCTTCTAACTTCTTAACATAAAACCGACACAATTTCATCTACTTTTGGAAATATCTTTCATCATCGGGAAATTTAGCGAATTCGATTAGACGCACATTAAAGCCGTTGTACACAAAATAATTTGAAGATATGTTTATAAATAAACAGAAATCGAAATTCAAATTAAATTGTGAAATACTCAATACATTTTATTTTACTATTAGATAAAATATATATTTTATAATTCGAAATATTTGCATTTCATTTTTATATTCAAATTAATCAAAAAATTAAGTCAGTGTACAATGGCTTTAATATACACCAATGCGCACTAGTTCTTCCAATTGAATTCGCCATTAGGCATATTGTCTTACTTGCGGATAACAGTACACGCAGAAACGCAGTAAGGAACTGGGTCTGAAGGGATGGTGCATGAACAGCCCGAACGGTACCGTAATTGGCCACATGGAAGGGACAAAGGCGCAGATTAACGAGATGTAAGCCGCGGATAGCTCGTTGATACAAAAAAGTTATCGCGAATGCCAGATCACGGTCGTTTCCTCTTTTTTTATTTCAGGAAACAATGGCTTCGCTACGTCGGAAGCCCTCAATCCCGGATCGACAAAACGGAATTCCGTAACGAGAAAGAAATCTCGAAGCCGTCGTTCATCAACTTTGAAGTCCGAAAGTAGAGGCGTTCTCCAATTCTCGAGAACGAGGAATATACATTAATGTTCAAATTTTAAAATTATTTAAGTCGCGTCTGATAATAAAACCATCCTATTTAAATAAATGTAAAATGTAAATAAGTATTATGTATATTAGTGTTTGTAATTTTAAAAATTATATCCAAATTTTTTCACTCTCCAAATATCTATCGCACGAAGTATTGGGAAATTAAATATTGGGGAATTAAAAATTTTAGCTTTTTTAATATTGCCAGAAATAAAAAGGCTTTAACAATATAGAAACATTCTAAAAATATTTTCGTGAATTATTTTGAAATATTTTAATCCTTCTATATATAAAACATATTTTTTTAATATTTAAAAAATATTTCGTGCTGCATAGGATCGAAAATGAAAACTGCTGAAATGTCTTAAATACTTTTATCGCATTCTGAAAATGCTTTCTATACTTTTGACACTTATAAAGATGACTCACTATTCAAACTAGGTACTCACCTTGAAAAGTCGTCGAGGAAAAAATGTTGTTTTCAGGTAATTATATTACGAAGGAGACAAATAGTTTTGTTTTTCATTGCTGCATTAGAACTTTCCTTCTCGTTTTTGATGAATTTCGAGCATATATTGGATTGTCCGGAAAGTTCGTGCCGCAAAAGATTTAAATTTAATAAATGAAATTAAAAACTTAAATCTTCTGTGTTTCAATTTTCCTTCAAAATCGGCACGAACTTTCCGGATAACCCAATATTTTATTTCACTTTAAATACAAAGCGTAATGGCAGCGTCAAAGCAAAAGTCAAAGCTTAATTAGCACTTTGCACTGATTAGATTATACTTTTAAATCTAGAAAAATATAATTCCTGTTTCAGTAAAAAAACTTTTAACAGTTGCAGAATAAACCTTTTTCTGAGTGATTAAAATTCAACTCTTCTTTTCCAGAGCGTTCAATTCTTTAAATAAATTTTTCTTTATCGCGAAAAGATAAAGATCTTATCAGAAAATTGCAAGAACGTTCTTCGTGAAAAGGTCGACTAATGATCTCAATTTCTAAACTACAATATTCTTGAATTACTATCTAATAAAAAACACATGAAAGGAATTTTTACTGAAATACCTAAAATTTTGCATACAGACCTAAAAATTATTTTGTTACTGCAGAAAACTTTGATATTCTAATGAGGGCAATCAGTTTGAGTTTCCGAGAAAATTATTTTTAGGTCTGTAAATATGCAAAATTTTAGATTTTTCAGCAAAAATGTTCTTTCACTGAGAGAAATTATTTACAAAATTTTGTTGATGTGTGACTAACAAAAATGTTTCTACATTTTTATTTAAAAATTGTATTGTCAAAATTTAATTATTTTAACCAAAATTTGGTTAGGACGACACAATTTATAAATAAAAAAGTAAGGAAATTTTTGTTATCACATATCAACAAAATTTTAATTGTACATACAAAACAATTTTTGTCAGTGTTCGGTGTGTCTATTACTAGATAACAACTCGAGCATATTCTATTTTAGCGCTTAAGATCTGTAAAATTTTAGGTCTTTTCACCCATAAGAAAATTTATTTTAGAAAACTTAAAAAAATACTTAAAATTTATCATAGAGAAAAAAATCTAGAAAATCTAAAAATCTAAAAAATAAAGATAAATTTGAATACTTTAAACTTTCTTTTCTTTAAAATGACTTTAAAACTTACTTAAGAATAAACTAACGCGCTGTGCTGATTATATTAAAGTCATCCTTGAAAAACTTTAAAATATTTTAAGTTGTTTTAACACGCGCGCTCTCTTTTATACATTTTAAATTACCTCAATATTTTTTAAGTCAACTCTTAATTATTTTTAAAAACTTTAAAAGTAAATTGTCCCAAGGGCATGGAAAGATTAGATTTTAGATTTTTTTGAGTTTCTTAGATTTTAGATTTTTAAATATCTTTAAATATATCTTTCCATGCAGTGATGATCGAAGAGGATCACTTCAGTCCGAATGTGACCGCACCTCTGCGAGTATCCGCAGAGTGGGTACGACAACGACACGCGGAAGTGGAGGAACGACTCGCGTCAGCAAGCCAGCATCCCTCCGCGAGTTCCTCTCGTAGTTAGTCGGTGATCGCACGGCGAACCGCACGGTTCTCGATCGTACATAAATCGTGTAGATCTTCCTTTTTCTTCTCCTTTTCCTCTTTCCTTATTACGTCGAAAGCATTCTCTTCGGAACGCGAATTCCTCGCGAACGTGCTCGCGAGGATGCGCCTGAATTCTTCATTCAGGAGTCTCGCACGTCGCTCTTCGTCATCGTAATTTGATCCCAACTTGGTGATCGATCTCGATCGGGTGACGGCAGAAAAGGATCGAATTCGCGTCGCGAATGGTATTGTGACGTGTAATAATAATGCTATGATCAGCAGAGGAGAAACGGTGAGAGGTAAAGGAGAAACAATCAGCATGAGATGTTTCGAGAGCTTCTTCAAGCACACCTGGCGACCACAGCAGGTGCATCAGGTAAAAATTAAATTCTATTGTTGTCTTTAACGTGATGACCCTGATCTGGCTTTATCACTTTACAGAAATGTGTCGATCGACACGTCGGACCTGCTAGTTTGATATTCTGTTTGCGATTGCATCGTCAGAATGATGTATTGTATTGATACGTGCTATCAGATACGATAGTCGCATGCAGGGAGAATAGTTCCGCTGAAATAAAAGTTAGGATAATATAGATCTAAAAATAACCCAGATAATAAAAAAAAGTGTCTAAAATCGAGTTATAAGACGTTTTTTGCATCTGAAAGATGACTTAAAGTTTTACGTCATAATTTTAGACTTTGTGTTGTTTGAGAATCATTTACTATAATAGAATTGATTTACTAAAATAAATTATGTTGGAAGCTCACGCATGATGATAATATGTGGGAAAAGACTTTGACATTTTGGCAGTTAAGCTAAGCGCCTAAGAATTATTTAGGTGGTCCAACATAATTATTTTCAAATCTATATCTAGCTAAATTTTTAGATACTAACCATATTTTTTCTGCGCGTTTATTAAATCAAATTCTTAATTCTTAATTCTTTTCTGTAACAATACAAATAAAAAAAATTAATTGAATCGTTTATTTTTCTATTTACACTTTTATTATTATTTTAATGTAAAATTTAATATATTTTAATGTTTTGTAATAATTTAATTTTATTATTCAATCTTCTTAATGTTTTGTAATAATTTAATTTTATTATTCAATCTTCAATGGTTCTGGACGACGATGTAAATACACTTAAAACTTATAAATGAAAACTGTTTCAGAAGGTAAAAAAAAAAGATTAGCATTAACCAGCTTTTTCATAAGAATTTTATCATGAAATAGATGCCCTTCTCTATCGCTAAAAGTTAACAAAAAGCCATATGTCAAATATAGTTACATGCAAATTTACTAAAACGCATAGACATTTCGCAAGAACGCCTTAACCACTGAAACACTTCCGTTATTTCTAAAGATAGTCATAATGACTATGAAAAGTCTTCCTACGTGAAAACAAGACTGTTTTTACATTTTTCATATTTTTCATATTTTTTTCCTTAGCTGTTGTTATTGGTACTCTTATTAATATTCAAAAATTCAAAAATACATTTTGTAATAAAAAAGAATAGAGATCAACAATAACGATAAAATAACATTAATAACTTAGTACTTTCTGTGTCAAAATGAGATTATTTTTGCATTTTTCGTAATTTTTTCTTGGCTATTAATTATTGTTCTTATTAATATCCAAAATACATTCTTCAATAAAAAAAGAATAAAGGTTTGCAATAATAACAATAATAGTTCCTAAATAATTTTCTGCAATTTTCGATCAAATCGCTACATTCTCAAAATAATTTATTTGAAATGTGATCTACTCGCCTCCAATTTATTCATCGCAATAAAAATTACAATAAAATCAATAACTGATAACCGATGAGAGATAACCAATTAAAAATCCCTCGTAATTAACAATGTGCAAACTCAAAAGAATAAAAAGATTATAATGATTGGTAGTGTATTAATAAGCTTAAATTTACATATCAAAATAAATATTTAATACGTTGTCATTATAAAATAATATTTTATAATGACAATATTAAATTGACAGTATTAAATATTTTTTTATAAAGATATTTTATAAATTATTTGTATATAATTATTTATAATAATATATAATATATATGTAATAATATAATATATATTAATATATATATAATATATATATTATATTATAATTATTTTATTATTTTCTTATGTTCTATGAAGAAACATTGAAAATATACATTCGTATAAATACATACGTAAAGATGTTTCTTCATCTTTATACTTGTTTTATGATGATTATTCTCAATGTTTTCTATCTGTGACAAAAACTTATTTAGAAATATATTTTATTATTATTATTGCAAATTACTATTTCTCTTTTTTTATTGAGAAACATTAGGAATATTTGTATAAAGACAGAAAAACATTTTTATGCGATTGTTTCCAATGTTTTTCTATTCGTGTAATTTAATTATTTTACAAATCTTGTATAATAATTTTGAGAAATATACAATCTATTTTATTTTTCGTTAATAAATTGCTAATTAATATTTATTTTTTTTAAATTAAGGTTTTTAAAAAAATGTTCCTAATAAATACTTTTCATTCCCCCCCTCCCTCTCTCATATATCGGAACATAGTCATTTATTGACTGGCGCAACTTTTTATCACAATTCGCGTGCCTGTAGTACGCGAATAAACTAACGTTTTTCACTGGCAGAATTAATGCGCACTCAGTGCGCATTGAATTGTACACTAACCTAATTTGAATGTAAAAAGAGATATCTCAATAAAATACCCAATGTATATTTTATCAAATATCACAATAAAATGTATTGAGGATTTCGCAGTTTAATTCTATATTTTTATTAAACATATATCTTTATGTCGATTTATATACAACGGCTTTAAAGTGCACTGAGTGCGCACCAGCCAATGAAAAATGTTATAATAGTGCATGCACTATTATACTATGATTGACGTATTGTAAAATTTTATCTCACCTATTAAAAAATATTTGTTTGACTAACTTGAATGCGTCCGCGTGTTTATTCTTCCACGATAAAAATCGATAAAAATTCTTCAAAATGGCCGAGCGAGAAACGCAGCGACGGGCGGTTCATCGATACCAGTCGACGACCGACTTCTTTTCTCGTTATATCTAACACGATCGCGTAAAACACGATTGTTATTATCGTTACGATCACCGGGATGGCACGTCCCCGAAGATCCGGCGAACGATGATCCACGAACGCCATGCGATTTCCATAATCGTACCTGTCCTCGCGGAAAATAATGAACGAGAAAGAGAGAGAGAGAGAGAGAGATAGAATTACGCAAGGTATGATTATATGTTTGATACGCGCGTATGTCGCAATATTCACTCGGAGATGCACGGAGGTGATCGCGTTCTAGACTTTCCTCCATCGTTCTAGCGTTTATTATGTAGCGCATATAATGCAGTGTAATTTGCATTGTGAATGCGTGCAATTTCTATGTAATTTATGAAAGTTTCCTTGGAATTCTTCACGTAATTTTTCGGAATTTCTATATACATTTGAGAATTTTTCACAATTTCTATGTAATTTTATAATGTCCTGATTTTTAGAAAATTTTTCAGATTTTTTTAATGCAAATTGAAACATTTTTCAGAAATACTAAGAAAGTCTACAGCTTTTCTAAAATTCTTTATGTAAGTGCAACTTTTGGAATATTTTAAGATTTCTCATTCTATAATTTTCGAAAAAAAATTATAAAATCTGGAAGTTTAAAGTATTTAAAAATGTCTTCATAAATTAATATATGTAAATCTTTATATATGTGAAATTTTTTAAAATATTGTAAGATATTTTTTTTTTCACCACAAAAGTACCTCCTCTCATTTTCTAGTTAGCTAAAAATAACAGTATTAGCAGCTAATGATAAATTAATATATAAACATGAAACTCATTTCATGAAACAGTAGCATTCGTATCTAAGTCATTAAAAATTGTGAAAATACTTTAATTGTGCAAGTACGTTTTTTATTTATGCGCTATGAATTCCAAGCGATTGTGTTTCTATTTAAAAAATCAAAGATAATAATGTACAAGTTTTGGAGAAGGTAAAAGTCAAAGATACAATAAATCGATAAATATAATAAATAGGATTGGTAATACTTTCGTTCTATTTGTTAACTTCTTTCTATTTTGCATAATTAGATAGTGTAATTTTGCAATTTTAAATGACTTAAGAATGAATATGATTATTTGCTTCAAGAGGGAAGTACCTTAAGAGATGCAACGCAAAAAGTGAAACTATGTGAATAGCATGAAAGCGCATAAATCCTATGTATTTGATTTTCTAAATCAGTTGTTATTAACACGTGGGAGGCTGACTGACAGCCTACTTAGTCCCCAATAAAAAAATTTTTTTTTAGCAACAAAATGAGGGTAATTTTTTTTTGCGGATTTTAAGAGCGCATAAATACCGCATTATTATATAATTTATTCATTAAAATTTAGTTAAGTAGGGGGGAGGACAATTAGACAGATATTTTTTTCCAGTGATGGAAAGTCTTCTACTATTTTGCAATTTTCGCAATAGTTAACAAGAAATTGCCGAAAATTGATCTTCAATATTTTTTAAATCAAATACTATATTTTTTTGCTCAAATACTATCAACTTTACAGAAAAACTGCAAGAGACGAAAATTGTTTATTTTTTTCTCATAGAGCTCTAAGAATTTTTTTAGAATTTTTTCAGAATTTTTTAATATCGTGTTTTCTCATGTTGTTAAAAATGAGAAAATATAGTACTAAAAAGTTGATAAAAAATTCTGAAAAAATTCGTAGAGTTCTATGAGAAGAAAATAAACAATTTTCGTCTCTTGCAGTTTTTTCTGTAAGGTTGATAGTATTTAAGTAAAAAATTATTGGAGACCAATTTTCGGCCAATTTTTAACAATTAATATTTTGTTAACTATTGCGAAAATTGCAAAATGGATTTTCCATCTCAATTTAGTCCGCTCTACATGTCCACTCTGTCAGAATAATTATTAGACACCCTGTACATCTTATATATTAGGTGTAGTAAAAAGAAATCCATTATTTTTGCATGAAATTGAATAGAAAAATAATGGATTTCTTTTTATTACATCTAATATATATATATATATATATATATATATATATATATATATATATATTTTAAGAAATTTATATATATATATATATATATATATAAATTTATCACAATTTTTATATTATATAATAAATTATAAATAATATAT
>Ga0157364_1008889_pt1 | contig 10412 bp, 7 predicted proteins | sample AttsexASBM2_FD_111476 | JGI IMG/M metagenome (GOLD analysis project Ga0157364, IMG submission 111476) | Fungus gardens microbial communities from leaf cutter ant in Ribeirão Preto, State of São Paulo, Brazil - Atta sexdens ASBM2 | ecosystem: Host-associated > Fungi > Mycelium > Unclassified ... | reverse complement strand
ATTTTTTAATAAAAGTAAAGAGTAATATTAAGATTGAAATATTAAAATTAAAAAAATTTTTTTAATGGGCTGTTTAACCAGAGATTAGCATGTCAAATATAATAACATGCGTAACATCAATTGAATTCGTAGAACCGGAAGGAATTAAATTCATTAGATTCGCATTCACATTTGAAGGTAAATCATTCACATTATTAAATGTGATCTTTATATAATAATGTTAAACGTATGGCACGAATGTAGAACGTACTGCTCGTTCTCGATTTACTTTTGAAACAAACAGCTCGAATCGTTCATCTAAATACAACGTTACGTTGTGTAACAACCGCATACATTATCTGCTGCTATGCGAAAGTAACGTTGTCGTTATCCCAGGGACAGGATTCGGCATTGCGGCCATTCTGATGGTTCGTGGAAGACGGATCGGTTGTAACATTGCATGGTCTAACCGCACTGCGGTCGTCTCAACATTTTCCGGCATGTTAACCCTCGCGCGGGGCACTCTATGTGCAATATGTGTACATGTACCACGACTTTTGTACAATATCAAGCAACAAGCGCATATTGAATCATAGTTCGCCCAACCTTCAAAGTTTGGCGATGTACATTGCAAATACTTGCGGTACATCCACCAAACGATCAAGATTTTGTAAATCTTTTTCCAAATCTATTTCATAATCATTTCTCAACTGTCCGGAATTGATGGAGAGTTCTTTTACTTGATTATAAATCTCTTAGCTTGTCAAGCTTTGACAAATAACTTTTTTATGTTACATTTGCAAATTTGAATTATTTTTATTAAAATAAACTCCATATATACATCATTATTTTGGTTCTTTGAAATTAATTAATGTCTTTTAATTAATATAAATCAAATGGATCTTACCCTCCCAGCTCATAGAGTGAAAAAAAGTTATGGAAATTTCAATTTGAATGGAAACAATTCCTGTGAGTCTTTTGAAGTTTTTGTCGTAGTTGAAAGTAATCTTTCTTTTAATATTAAAAAAAAATTCATAACTATTGTTTTATATTTTGTATTAACTTTGAAAAGAGTTTATCAGTTTATTTTCACTAAACATCAAATTAATCGGATATCCCGTAGAAAGAGCAGTAGGGCGATAATTATGTTGCAAAGTCTACGCACTTTACAACTCAGTCCCGATTATTCGCTATTACTGGCGATTATTATTCCTGCAAATTTGCGTCAGTTAATTTATCGTATTTGGGAAGCGGAGCGATTCATCGGCGTGACATCGTCTACACCGCATATTTCGTTGGGCAAATCGCTTTGATGTATTACGGTTGCATCGCCGGCGATTGACCCGTGCGATTCGACGCGTTAATCCACTGACGTGTATAAAGTTTGTCGAAGCGATGTCGCGAAATGTATTCGGGTGAGTCATACGGTGGGCAGAGTTTTCGCGCGAATTTCGGCATGTGTACGCGGCTTTATGTAACACGCGCGTTATTTAGTTCTATTTCTACCTTCCTTCCCCCTTTCAACCTCCTCATCATTCTATCCTCGCGCTGAAATCGTCGTGTCACACGCGTTGGTCGCGCGAAAGTTCGTAGCATGCGATAATCCGTTTCCGCTTCCGTCAAAATTGTGCGGGTGTCGCAGGGCGAGACTATGACACGTCGACGCGCGTCGCTCGTAATTGAACATAATTGAAAATACGTATCGTTATTTTGAATTACGCCGAATCGACCGGGGAGAGGACCATGTTCACGCGGGATAGGACGTTCATTAACCCAGCATTAAGCGTTACGGTAAAAGGGGATTGCTTAACAGCATTTACGGTCGTTAAAACTTCACACTGTATTCCAGTAGCACTCGCTCGGTCTCTCGATATGTACATAGCTTCGCATATATCTAGAGCTCAAAGACGAATTTATTCAAGCTCGGATGCTGCTATCTCTTCTCCCGGTTCCTCTACCTCTCTCACTCCCTTCCCGCCCTCACTCACTCATTCATTCATTCTCTTTCATGTAAGCACGAACTCTTCTGTCATTTGCGGCAGAGCATGGGTCGGACTGATTTTTGCACTTTGCTTGAACTTTTTATTTGGATCCGCTATCCTTCATTTTTTTTCCTTATTTCTGTGTAGTTTATAGGTTTTATTTTTTTACCTTATATATGTTATTTTTGTTGTATTATTTTTGGCATTTATAATTTTTTGTTCTTTTACTCTTCTTTTTACTTACTTTTATGTTCTTAGAAGGCTTGCCCTAGAATAGTAATGAACGCCTTTATCTATTTATCTCTTATTCTCACCCTCTCTCTCTCTCTCTCTCTTTCTCTCTCTACATGACTTCCGCTTTCATTGTCTTTCTCTTAAATAAGTAAGAGACGCGGGGGAATCCGGCATCAGCTCGAGTGCGTGCAATGTTCGCATCTGTGCTATCGGTCGCATTCGCAAAATCCGAGCCGCCTTTCAAGATTATCGAGTTGCTGCCGCAGCGAGGTTCGTAATCTCGGAAATTGCTTGAATTTCGATGTAGAAGCCGACGCTTTTGCTATGTTGGAAACCCGTTCTTCGAAGCCGAATTATCGCCGGAGAATAATTTGAATATTTTACACGCGCCTGTAACGAATATGTGCACGCCTTCGTGCGCGCCGTGTCGAGCAGACGAGGGCGAGATAGGGAAACAATCGAATTCAGAAGCGATATCACCGATAAATCCGCTTTGACGTCTGAGTGCGGAATGCTGTGCTTTCGCGCGCGGACATTTGATTTATAAATACGAGCGTGTTTCGCCATATGCATCTATTCGAGTGATAAATAATGCTAATAACACCGGAGCGCTATTCGAAATATTTCAGTGTCGGATTTACCGGAGACACCGATACCGCCGAGAGGATAACGGGAGACGCGCAAAAGTCGCGCACAGCTCGTTCTTCAACATGCCGAGGAGCAAGAGTACGCTCGCCATTCCTGTTAAGGGCTTCCTGAGTCGCTCCCTATTTTCTACTCTTTATCATCATTTCGGACCTGGTGTCGATACTCGATCAATCTTCACCAACCACGCCACGTTATGCCAAATTAGTATGTTTAAAATATTTATAAGCCGCAATTGCATACTCGTTTACGCGCGGTAATGCGGTGGACTCGCGAATCATAATTGCGCGCGTGAATATTTAAATCGTTTAATTACATTCGCACCGCATTTAATTATGAGCGACGCGTGATAATGATAGCGATAACCATGAATTATCGATACGACATGCAGTTTCTTCTTTTCTCTGATGCTGCCAAAAAGATTCGCGATATCGATGTGATAGTCGGTTACTACGTCCGTCACGTTTCATCGGCTTTCGAAATATATTTCATAGAAAAATGGTCGGTAGAGATTGCGGAAAGTCGATATATTCGCGTGTTATACGTTTCGCTCTTTCTCCCTTTTTTTGTAATCTATATCTCTAGTGCCGATTGCTGGCATATTCGTTGAGAATGCGTTACACAGTTCATGCCGTGAAACGATTCATGCATACGGAAAACATATTGTTAGAATGCGTTGTGATGCGTTGATTCTAAATTCTTATAACATGGATAAGAGAGACTTTTGTAACATGAAAAAAAACGATAGGAAAGAATATAATTGAAATATTATGAATTCATGTTTTTAAAAACAGTTATACATATGATACATCTTTAAGCATATTAAGTCACATTAAATCTTTCAAAGTGTGTACAGCAGCGCGATCCAGTATTGATCCTAGTTTAGTTTCGTCGAAAGCAAGACTTACACCCGAACGAAGCGCATTGGGATATAACTCGCGAGGTCCTTTATTGCTGCTATATTCCCCGCGTCGCGTCGCACGTGCATAAATGCAGATCCGTTAAATCTTGTATTAAGGAGGACGGGCGAGTGTGCGGGCGACGCGCGGAATTTACGGTCGACGGAACGAAATTTTTGAGACGTGCGCCCCCGTCGACGCCGGTCCAGGATTTCGGAAGCGACCCTTTTGGCCCACCGTGTATTCAATTTATCCACCACACCATCGGCCCCGACCCGACCTGGCCGCCGTGTGTACCCGGTGTCTCGTAAATAAACGCTCGAGGAATGTTGCAGATGCTTGCGCGGGTATAAAGTGGACGTAAAACAGACGTTCGCGAGCGTGAGGAGGACGTGGAAGGTTATAAAATGATCCCGGGCGTGTGGCGCGCCCGGCTAAGGGATGTAAAAATGCGGTGGAGTGTCGCCCGCTTACGGTTGGCCTGAACATTTTAAAGGGATATGTAACATGCTACCTTTTTACTTCCGCCGTTCAATGTCACGCGCGCATATTGAAAGATTATAGGGGCTTGACGGGAGAAAAAAAAAAGTGATCGATCTCCTGCGATTATGCGCCTTCTCCTTTCCCCTTCAAGGATGAGAGCGACTTTGCACAGATGGGAATGGCTTGATTTTCTGCTCGCAAATTGTCCGCAGCCACGCGGCGAGCGAGTAGATGCAGTCATTAATAATGCAGAAAAACATGCGCAAACTCGCTCTCCCTCTCTCTTTCTTGTGACGGTCTAGAGGATGGGCTTGTTTCACTCATGAAATTTGTAGACGTGTGTTTTTCAACCGGGCCATACGGTACATCGTATTACGAATGCAGAGCACCGTCGGCCGGAATGTGTAAAGTTACTTAAAATGAAACGAAATATTAATGCGGCTATGGATCGACGGTATTGTTGTTGCTTTAGCGTTCCGTTAGTTCATCACCCTATCGCATCGTCGCGTTACGGGATCCGGTCGATATCATCGAGATTTACGATCTTATGGAAACTCCGATCACCATCTCGTCAGCGTCATCGTCATTATTTATGTACATCATCAGCTATCCGCACTATTCATGACATCGCCATTCATTTCTATTCATCGCGGTTCTATTCCTCGTGATGAAATTAATTTCATGCTAATATTCAATATTTGAATCGGCGAGCATTAGTATTTTGTCATCGTAAATCTGTTATACGGCTTTCGAATGAGGCAAATGAAATTTGCACAGTTTATAAATTCTGACGCTCATTTGGTACGAGGAATTATTACGGGGTTCTCGAATTTTGCATTAAAATATTATTAAAATTTTGATCCCCCTGTTATTGCGGGGACAATATATTCCGCATTTGAGGGAGATTTTGTAATTTTGATAATTTGTGAATATTTTTTGCCTTACAAACACTGCAACAACGTTGAACTTTTGATTGAAAACCGGGAATTGTGTCGATTAATATAAAATATGTACCCTCGTTTGAAATTAAATTTGCGCGACAGATTTTTCCGGCAGAAATATTAATCTACGTCAAATGAAACACCATGAAATGGACGGGGCTCAAAATAATTCCGTGCCGCGATATCGAAAGCCGCAACATTGTTTTATTATACATAGAGAACACGCGCGCGCGCACGCGGGGCTTTCGTATTAAATTTTATGTCCTGCCATAAACGCGTAGCAAAACAAATAAAATTTCTGACGATGCGTATATACGCGCGACAGATATGCACGTAATTATCGATAACGAATATATTTTTTTTTTATTGCAAAACAAAATTACAATAAACGTTATGCATGATTTAATCGCAATCGTCAACGAACAAACGAACTCTCTCGCGCGTTACATCACCATGTGTGTGTATATATATATATATATATATATATATATATATATATATATATAAAAATATGCGAATGGTTAGTATTATTATTTTTTGCCTCGTGTCACATTTTTGCGCATTGCAGTTGCGTTAAATGATTCATGAATCTTATCTGATGCGATATTAAATATTTTAATTTAAAACGTTAATTTTTATACACATATCCGACATATAACGTACTCACTGCCATGTCACTGATGTTGAACAAAATCCTATAACCGGCTAATACGTTTCATTTAATGATTTATGATTCTTCCGGTTCTATATTAAATATCCCGTTATTAACTTTTATATTTATTAACGAATATAACTGAATGGTTAAATGTACGCGATATAATTGTTGTTACGGCCAGTTTTATTATGTAACATGTATTGAGTTATAGTCATATAGGCAATCAATATTATTTTTTGTTTGCAATCATGTCGCATTTTGCTGAATGCTACTGAGAACTAAATGATTTATGAATCTCCCTTCACACAACATAAATAGTTTTAATAACACATTTTAATGTGTAATTATAATTTAATATTTTATCAATATCTCATATTACGGGCGAAAATGGCATCTAAAACATTTTAAAATATCAAATATCAATTAAGATAAACGTTCAAACAACCAAAGTTTATTCAGAGATATGTAATTTAGTAATTTTTGAGTTATACAGGTACAATGTTTAAAAAATACATAAAGTTACATAAATAATATGTGTAAAAGTTACACAATTTATAGTAGAAATACACACATAAAATTGGAAGTTATCATTATTTAAAAAAAACCTATTTTATTAAAGAAAATGTATATTGTTAAAAGTATAAATTATTCAAAATTATGAGTTTTGAAATATATATCGGTATTTCACACCGTGGGAATTTTTTGAAAAATAGATTTTTACAGGTATTTTGCGGTAGCAAAATTAAGCAATGACATATTAATCCTCCAATGGCCGGTCTTTCTAAAACCGTCCTTCCTTCTCCTCTCTGTCTTGACATCAGTCGTTATCGTTATCGTACCGGCATGGCAGAGTGTACACGGGATAATGAGGCTGCTACCCAATTTCGCGATGTGTGAACTCCGCATTGTTTCCCGCACCGTTTTCACAGGGGTAGCGCAATTACGACCCGGACCTTAAATGGTCGTCCCCGCTCTGCGCCCGTAGGGGGACGGGCACACGCGAAGACGGATTTCCTCTCGTAAGGTACAGCGCGGTGTCTCAAACGTAATTACTTTGGACTCGTGTCTACTTTGTTCATCGACGACGAAATCTTATTCTGCGCTAACGAGCAAAGCGAAACTTCCAACCGGTCCCCTTCCCTCGGTTCCCTCGTCTTCCTTGGACTTCCTCCCCCATCGCGTGCGCGCACCCTTTTTCCCCTTTTTTACGTTGTAACGACGTTCGGACAAAGGACGTTAACAAAAGTAGACGAAAAAGGGGACGACAGTGGAAGACGTTAGGCGGGAGATGGAGGAAAAGGAGGAGGAGAGCCAAGACAAAGATAAAATAAAGCGAAGGGAGTCTGGCGGCGTCGACGTCGTCGTTGTCGTTGTCGTCGTCATCGTCATAGGACGGCATTTTCCGTCGCTAGGAGAACGTAAAGTGGGTCATCTTGAGGAAAAGTCCGTAAAAGCGTGAAACGCAAAAGTAAAACGACGACGCGGCGCGGTATGGACGCGAAGGGGAATGGCGCGGGCGGGTGCCGTTAATGCTGATATACTTCCGCTGATGATTTGCATAAAGTTCCGCCGTGGTCCCGACGAGAGACCAGGTCGACGTCAACGTCGACGTCGACAACGAAAGGAAGGGTGAGCGTGAGGTTTTGCTTTTCACTTCTCCGATTTTTCGGCTACTCGATCGTTTCTGTACAACAACTACGAACTATGCTAACTGTGATACTTGTTCACTCATTGAAATTTACGATTGTTCGTTGTGTTTCTGCAATTTTGTATATCTCTTGTAATATATTGTATCTTACGATAAATCGTTAAATGTTACGACTAAAGCGCTCATAGTTTTAGAATTTTTTTAAAAAGAGATACAATACATATTAATCGTATGGATAATATTATTTATATTTTCCTTCCATTTACAGATGCGTATACAGCTTGTCCATATTCAAACTTGTTTTAAAAATAAATTATGCAAGAAAGCAACATTTAAAAAAATAAATTATTATTAATAATAAAATAATAATAATAGTAATATTAATTGTATACATTTTAAAGTTTATCAGCTGAGGTTTTTCCTGATTTTTTTTTTAAATAACGTGTAATTATCCTATTTTAATTTATTTTCGAGAAAAGTTAAGAGAACCTGTCCTTATCCTTCCTGTTTTACGGGCGTCCGTGGTTACGATGATTTTTAAATGGGATCTATCACGACGTTCAAAAATGTTTAAAAAAAGTTACATTACAAGATTGCGTTTTAATCAATCGCTGTACCTATCAGATTGCTTGTTCTCGTTTTTCCGATGCCTCTTGTCGGCAACTGTTCAACACGACGGTCGTCATTGTGTGTCTTACGGCGTAATCGGAAATTAGAAAACTTCAGGGTATTACTTTTCACTTAGCACGGATACGTCTCGGTCGGAATTTTAAAAGCAAGGTGGAAATTATTTCGCAAGAATATTGAAGTGAACAGATAGAAGCTTCACTGCGAGACTTTTCGGGGACGCTCCCAAGCACTTAGATGTCCTGATGATCCTTTTGCAAAATATGCATAAATATTCACTTAAATTTCAATCAATTATTTATAGTAAAAAAGATATGGAAATATCCGTTTAAAAAGCCAATATGTAAGTATCGCATAAAAATGTTACATTTTTTTTCTAATTCATTTTCACAATGTATTTTCGTTATTATCGCACATTCATTAACGTTCACGATGGCTAAATTGGCGAGGACCGGCAACAAGACCAGATGGTTTTCACGATTGTTTTTTTTTTTTCCAAGAGAATGAATATTTCCGGAAAGTTACGTAGCTTCCGAGATTCGCGCGGTAGAGGTAAAGAAATGCAGTGTGAGAGGGAGGCTAACATAATTCACGGGTAACGAACAGTTCGAGCGAGTGTTACTGCGCCGCGCGTAAGGAAAACTGGGTGCAACTTTCTTCGCGTCGCGATTAATTCATTCCTTGCTCGCACTTTTCGCTTGAAACTTAGCCGGCAATGATGAGAGTTTGTTTTCGCAACGCTTGCCGAGAGCTTTCGGGCAATTCAATGTTCTGGCTTTTCGTTCACTTAAATTAACTCTCGAAGATGTTTTCATTTATATCATATTTGGATAAAATATCAGATAACGAGAGAGACAGACAGAGAGAGAGAGAGAGAGAGAGAGAGAGAGAGAGAAAGTGTCATTTATTATGCGTTCTGGGACATGTCCTCTCAAGCGCAAAGACGGGATATTAACAGGATAGTACAAAGGAACCACAAAATTGACCTCATATCTCTCAGGCAATATATTAAATAAAGTAAATTAGAATGAAATAAAATAAAAAAAATGTATGATAACAAAATTGATGATAAAGAAGATAAATATGCATAACATAGTATATAAATACGCATATGATGATGTGAAATTAAGACTGGAAGGTCAGTAACTATGCCTTCAAAAACAACGCGCATAAAATCTCCGTCTGAATTCTCCCGCCAAACTTGCACTTTTGATAACAGCTGGAAGACCGTTTCCCAGAAACTTGCTGTTGTAAAGATCTCTTAAACAGCTCCATTCGACATTATGGCGAGATTAGTAAATTAGTAGGAGTTCTAGTTGTTCGATTAATTTCATTGGATCAAAAAATGAAGCTGAAATATAAAAGATTTGATTATCTAGTAATAATATTCTACAAGAGACAACTAATAAAATATTTTCTTATTTTTTTGACTTTCAACCAGCAGTTTTTTTAATAATAAAGCATAACTGCAGACTTCTATTATAACACTAGGCAGCTAACTCATCCCTTTAATTGTTGTCAAAACGTTTGTACATGCACAGAATAAGTATACACGTATTTGCACTGCGCGTGTTTTCTATATTTATCTACTTTTGAATCAATCGCAGAATTGCTAGACCACCTGACCTGTCGCATCTCTTTTCTCTACACTACGATTTTATTCTGCACATCTACTCGCGTAAGCAACACTTTTACATAAGGAAAAATGAGGAGAGTTAGTAGTCTAGTAATAGAAGTCTGTGGGCATGTTCTCAGTTAAATCCACATACAAATCACTGACAGATCCGCAGGGGAGGGGAGAAGGCGAGCATTTGGAATTTCCTTTTCTAAAAATATTTTATAATAAAATGTTACATATATTTTTGAAATGCTCAATCACAATTTTGATATTTAAAAAATATTTTTTAATTTAAGAAACTTAAGTTCTTACGGCTTAAAACTTATTGCTCTATTGTAGATATCGCATTATGCAGCGTTATGTGAAAGTTACGGATTGCAAGACAATACTTAAAATATTACTGTGTTTACCAGTAAGTAAGCTTTCGCTTCTGTTGAACAAAATTTTCAACTCTTCGAATATTTCAAAATTTGGTTAAGAAATTGTATATATGTGAAGAGAGACTTTTGGGGCTTGCATTGTTATGCATACATAAGAATATAGAGATATAAAAAAATAGTATTGAATAAGTTTTAGAAATAAAAAATATAAATTTGATTTTTTATTATTAAATGCCTATATATTATTCTTTTTGATATAATTTTAAACAAAATGTTTTATGAATTAAATATTTACTTAGTACTAATATTAATTTAAATAGT
>Ga0157364_1008888_pt1 | contig 10413 bp, 6 predicted proteins | sample AttsexASBM2_FD_111476 | JGI IMG/M metagenome (GOLD analysis project Ga0157364, IMG submission 111476) | Fungus gardens microbial communities from leaf cutter ant in Ribeirão Preto, State of São Paulo, Brazil - Atta sexdens ASBM2 | ecosystem: Host-associated > Fungi > Mycelium > Unclassified ... | reverse complement strand
TTATTGTTTAAGATTGAGAGTTCTTATTTATATTTTATATTTTATATATTTATTTTAATTGTTTTAATATCTTCAAATTTATTGTTAAAGATATTGTATACTAATTAATTATAACATGTTTCTCTCTTAAGATTAGATTCTCTTCAGATAAACGCAATGATGTTACTATTGAGTTATCCGGAAAGTTCGTACCGATGTTGAAGGAAAATTGAAACGCAGAAAATTTAAATTTTAGTATACATTTATTAAATTATATAAGTAGTCGGCACGAATTTTCCGGACAATCCAATATATTAAATTCTATGACTATCAAAACTGATTTAATGTAGTAACATTATGCATTTATCTGAAGAGGGCCTAACCTTAAGGTCGAAACATTTTTTATAATTGATTTTTATAATTGACTAGTATAATATCTTCAAATTTGTAATTTCTTGGTTGTTGAATATGAATTTATATGTTAGAGTCTTACTTGCCTTAGATTGTATTTATTATTTACTTATATAAAGAGTTTTTTATTATCATTAATTTTGGTTTTTAATTTTTAATTTTTTTTTTACTTTTTTCTAGTTTAATAATTTTTTACTTTTTTATATTTTTTGATTTTTTTTGTATATTTTTCAATATATATTTTTTATATGTTTTATAATTTTTATTTTTTAATATATACATATATGTTTAATACATTTAGTATTTAAAATACCATTAAAAATAGTGGTATTTTAACTCAAACTCAAGAGCACACAATAGTGATTTTCCAGACAGTTTAAAAGTTAAAGTTAATCTTATACAGATGGAACTGGGTTTCAATATCTCCGCTGTTAGATAAGGAATTCTAATGATTATTTATGGAGACATTTGTTTTTTAACTACGCTATGCTATGCTAATAACAAGGCATTATAAGATATTTTTAAAATTTTCGAAATATATTCGTGAAGTATTTTAACATTAAATTATACATTACTTTCCTCATTCCTCATAACTTCGAATGTAATATTATCACATTTTAATTATTCATATTAAATTAATTTTATCACAATTATAATAAATTATTTTACGATGAAAATTTTTTTTCTTTTAGAATATCTCGCGGAAGCTGAATACTTGTCTGTGGACCCATACATGAGACCATACGTGAGAAGATATCCGCTCGGGATCACGATGGTCGGCACTCAAATTGCCAAGATCATAGAATCTAAAAATCCAGCTTTCCCAGTTGGCAAGAGAATCGTCGGAAACTTGGGGTGGAGAACTCACACGATTGTCAATCCAAAATTCAAAGATTTAATGTTTCAAAATCACCCGTACCTTTTACCAGATATAGGTGATTTGCCGTCGTCTCTTTGTCTTGGCATTCTAGGAATGCCGGGGTAAGAATTTTTGCCAACACGCTTATTCGATCGCCTTGCTAATGTATTTATCATCTCGCAAATAAAAGACGTAAAATTTTATAGATGCTACGAAACAAAATATTTTTAAAAAAGTTATAAAATATTTTTTATGTGCTGTAAGGCTGACGGAATTTTTATTTTGAGCATTATGTAAACTTCGAGCCGGTACTAGCATTAAATAGAAATGCCTAAGATAAATATTTATTTTTTTCTTGAGACATAAATATTTATTTTTGATGTTAATAACAGGAAAAAGTATATAGTAATTTAAATTATTTACACGAAATTCTCTCTCTCTCTCTCTCTCTCTTTTCCTCCTTCTTTCCTTTTCTTTTTTCTTTCTTTCTTGTTAACAGTAACACAGCATATTTCGGTTTGCTGGAAATATGCAAACCGAAATCTGGCGAAACAATCGTCATCAGTGGAGCCGCAGGTGCGGTCGGCTCACACGTGGGCCAGATCGCTAAAATTTTGGGCTTAAATGTTATCGGTATATGCGGCTCCGACGAGAAGTGCAAGTGGCTTACTGAGGAAATGGGTTTCGATTCCGCCATCAATTACAAGACTATATCAGTCGCAGCCAGATTACGCGAAGTTGCTCCGCAAGACGTGGATTGCTACTTTGACAATGTACGTATTAATAATTGTGCCTTTTATATAATTAATTAAACGCAAATTTTTCAATATGATCAAAGATGACTTTCATGTACAGTAATTTTTAAACTTTTTATTACATCAAATTCTGTTAATATTATAGCTATCAATGATTAATTTCTATTACTTGTATATCTGTATATTTCACTATAATTAGTTTACAATTATATATAAAATTATTCAAATTAATAACGGGATGTTTTTTTAAGATTTTCCGATTTTTTTTATAATACATAAATAATTAAAATGTAAATAATTAAAACGCTCATTCATTTTGATAATGTACGAATTCTATAAGATATTGGCTGCGTTCATCAGAGAAAGCAGCTTTACAACTGTTGTAAAATTCTTCAATATCATTGGTTTGTACATTTAGATCTATAAGAAATCTAAAGCAAGCGCCAATCGTATTGAAGAATTTTGCAACAGTTGCAGTTGCAAAGCTGCTTTCTTTGCTGAATGCAGTCATAATATATTTTTTTTTTAATAATTCGATACACGTATAGATCATTGTTTTCAAATGACATCTTTTATCTCTTTCAATAACTTTTGATGGAATTTTTTTTTTCAAAAACATCAACAATAATCACTGTTGCTGTAACTTTTCTTTATGTTATATCAAATTCTGTTAACATTGTAGAATTACTGACAACTAATTTCTAGATATTTATTAAATATATGCATTTAAATATATTAAATATATATGTATATATAAGTACATATGAAGTTTTAAAAACGTCGATAACGTTGTCTCAGCTTAAATCGCAGCATTTTTGTCTATGACAGTCACCATAACATCATTATGATATTGTGACAAAGTTGTAGCAGGAAAAATGGGACAACAATTTTGGGCTTTGAAGACAATGTCGCAGTCATTTGGCTGCGCAATTATTTTGCTGCGGAAAGGTTGTCATTGGTTGTCATATTAATTTTATAGGTTGGCGGGAATATCTCTAGCGCAGTCATATACCAGATGAAGCCATTTGGCCGAGTAACCGTGTGCGGTAGCATCTCAAGCTATAACGCGGACAATTCATCTTTGCCAAAGTGTACGATCCTGCAATCCATTTTATCGAAACATGAATTGAGAATGGAGGGTTTCCTCGTTACACACTGGATGAATCGATGGAATGAAAGCATTATGCAGAATCTGAAGTGGCTACGCGAGGGCAAGCTTCGTTACCGCGAGACCGTGACTAAAGGTTTCGAGAACATGTTTGAAGCGTTTATCGGCATGCTGCGCGGCAAGAACATCGGCAAAGCGATCGTCCAGGCGTAGACATCAAACATTTATCGTGAACCGAACCCATTTCTCATAATATTAATGCCTTTGAATTCTATAACTGCATATTATGTACAATGTTTTTTTATACTTCTGAGATATTGAGAAATTGAATTTTAATTTCCAAACGTTCTTTACATTTTTTTATATTAATCAAGCGTTTTATATAAATATTTAAAAGATCGAAACTATTAGGTTTTTATACATTGGGTTCGTTCGGTTTTTTTTAGTTCAAAATTGTATATAATTTTGTAATAATTTTATAATAATTTAATAATTTTACTAAGAATAGACAAAATTTAAATAAAAAAAAGATTCTAAAGCTTGAAATTTCTATTTTCTTTAAAGGTTTATTACTATATTTCTTTTTTAGTTTTTTACTTTCTGTAAATTTGATAATTTTTATATATAGAAACCTACGAGTCGAAGAAGATGAGAAATTTTCTTCTCACTTTATGGGTCATGTGTTAAAAAAAATTTGTAAAAATTTTCGACGATCTATGCATGATAGCATATTCCGTCGATGATAATCTGAAGACACGATAATGTCTTTGCGCAAAAACAAACAAAGTATGACGCGGACACTGCCATGCTTTTTTACTTTGCGAGCCGACAAATTGCGGCAGGTTTGGAGAGACGGTTCTCAACAATGGCTGAACTGATCATGTTCTATATACGCTCAATCGATAACTATCACTCGGATTGTATTATAAAGGTGCTTTTTTTGTTTCTACGTGTCGTAATTCTTTAATGTGCTCACCATCATTTAACTGTACTTTTTACGATCTCGCGAATTTACTGCGCAATCACTTAGTGAATCGTCAGCATCAATTTCCGATCATGATTGAATGAGTGGTAACATCCAGCCTCTCATACGATAGGGAAAATAATTTCTTGCTTCAGGGAAGCAATATCAGTTTATTTTCCGCAAATATTTCTTCACACTTGTCAGATCCTTCTTTGATTGAAAGCGGACGCCACTTGCGTTTAGCTAATGGCTTTTCCAAATGATACAATACGAGACGACTCGTGTTTCTGTATTGAAATATCGGAACCAAAGAAAGCAAAAGGTCGGAAGATGTACACACGATAATGTAAACAACTTTATCGATATTTAAACAAGTTACATCGAAAATCCTGCGTTCCACAGGATCATAAATCAGATCCTGAACTTTCCGCTCGCATTATTAATTTCGGCAAACAAAATATTTTTTTCGAATGACAAAAAACGTAATAGAATTGCACATTTAATTGTCTTCATTTAATTTGTAAGTTATGCGAGCGACCTACTTAGTATTTTTTTTGCGTTTCCTCAGTTTAACAAATGGAAATTGCATCGTTTTTACGGTATATTGATTTTTAATAATTATTGTTATCAATAATATTCGCGATCAATTATTTGCGATAATTACTTAATCCGATACTTTTGATGACTCGTCAATGAAATTCTGTTTTATTGATATTATTTAACAGAACTATTCAAAAAACGACCGAAACATGATATATTTTTTCGATAAAAATATTAAATGATAAATAAATTATAAAGGAAAATGCAGTTTTATAATTATGTGAACGTCAAACACAACAAGGGACATTAAATTTGTAAAAGAATCTAGACGAAAATTTATAAATTTATAAAATAGGCTTTTTTTATTATTATAATTTAATTTGAATCTAAAATATTTAAAATTGATTTCATCTTCGCATAAATTATGTGATAATTTATCTAACGAACAAAAAAAGAAAGAGTGGAATACGAAATAGAGAACGAGAGCGAAAGCGAGTAAATTGAAATTTATCGAAAGGTGAAACTCAGCCTAAGATTTTCAATGTATGCTTTTTATTTTAAAAAAATCGATTCATTAATTTCTTTACTTTGAATAGAGATTGGCAAGACAAAAGCGATGTAGTACATCCAAATTCATATCACTTATTTAAACGATCACATGATAATATAACTTGTTTTTAAAATGTAATTTTAAATAAGATCGTTTCTTACACGGCACATCAATTCAGATTTTTCCTTTCCTTTTAGTTGATGTATGTAAATAGCACTTGCAAAGATGTAAGAGAATATCTCTGATTGATTTCGGCGATTTCAACTTTTTCTAGTATTATATAAGTAATATTAAAAATTCCACTCGCTTCCACATGTGCAGTCCAAATTGCAATAATTTTGGTAAATTCCGTAATGATGTCTCTTATCACACGTTAACATAGGGTATTATTACCACGAGGCTTATTGTCGTCGAACACACACAGTTTTGCATGTAATGACGTCAGAAACATAAACGGCATTTTTTTTTAATAACAGTGTACTCACAAAGACTATCTATCGATATGGTGCATGCGTTTAAACTTTAAACTTTCATATTATATTATATAACAAGACTGGAATGGATAAAAGTTAAGTGACAATGAATTAATACGACTGTTGTAACAGATCGTAATAACAACAGCAGACTTGACATTTGTAAAAAAGCAATATGCATTTGTGACGATTTTTTATCGATTCTTCGGCTCATTATTATTGCACGTAAACAAATGAAATCAGAGCCAATAAGATCTAGTCATGGCGCCCAAATAGTTTATAACTTTATATCAAAATTGCTTCTATTTGTTACACAAGTATATATAAATATTACCTGTATAAAAGTATTGTTTCAATTATGCACGAGATCCGTTTCACAAATATTTTTCTTTAAAAACAATTATCGTAGAGAAATCACCAATTATTGAAATATAAATATTAATAATAAAAAGAAAAAGATCTTCAAGAATAAATCTTTGATTTATTTTTTATTTAATTTATAGAACCAAACTACAAACTATTTAACGAAGGCACAACTATTAGGAATATATTATGTTAAACAAAACAAACCAGTTTCACGTTAAAGAAATAAGTTCATATATGGAACTCTGAGGCGCCAGACGACGCGAGACGCCAATATTATAGATTATTATTCCATACCTGAGTGAAAGAGAGGGTGGGAGGGTGAGAGGGTGTGAGAGAGAGAGAGAGAGAGAGCCAGAGGAGGGGGATTATAATTCTTTGCAAAACCTGAATTAACAAAGATGGCTCAACAAAGTTTCCGCTACAAGATCATGAAAATATAATTAATAAATAAACGCGTAAATAGGACATTGATGCGGAATTATTTCATAACTCTTAATTATACGTGTCAAATAACATAATTCTTTCTGCAGGCTTATATCTATTTCATCATTTTCATAAAAAGATATATCTAAAAATTAAATTTATGTTTCCATGCATGATTATCGGACAAATAGAACGTAATAATATTCATAATGTCCATATTTTAGCAATATAAACCAACCATATCTCAATTTAATTTAATCTTCATTTTTTTCTTATTTTTAGAATCAGAAAGAAATAAAAAGTTAGTTAAACTTAGATTAACTTTTCGTTGACATACTGGATGTGAACTACCCACAAAATTATTTTAACTTTCTGAAACTCAATTTTCTTTTATTTTGTAAAACAAAAATACAATTTTTATAAAAAAATATATTTTTTCAATTCCTACATTCAACATGCAAAATAAATATCCAAACTAACTTATAAACTAATTTTTTTTTTACTTCTTTAAACTATGAGTCTAAAACGGAATATGTGGAAAAATTGATAAAAATTATAGATTTGCGACTTCTGTCGTTTATAACTTTCGAAGAAGAGAAATTTTCAAGAAGCATATGTTATGTATGAAATGTACGTGTGGTAAAACTTTGTGAGTGAATTGCGCAGAAATTTTTAAAGTTAAATATTGCTATCTCTAACCTTCAAAATTTGTCATTAATTTTGACAGATCATGTTTTAAAAAAGTGTTCTAACAAGAAATATTTAAAACTATTCTAACAATTCTGATTTTGTTTATTTTGAAAATAAAATTAAAATGATTATGAATTGGTACGACAATGGAAAATTTTGTTCTAAGTTTCCTTATACAAAATTATACAAAATGATCATTTTTAAAATTTTATCAAAAAGTGATAAAGTGGTGTAATATTCCACGTGTTATTCAACATGTCCTTTGTATTTTCTTTATCTGTCATTATTTTTGTCATTATCAAGAAAAGACAAAAAAATTATATTGCATCAATATATATGCTGCGTATGTAAAATTTATTCTTGACTGTAAAATTTAGTCCTCGACTTTCAAATGAGAATAACAATAAAAATTCAACAAAATTCATTTACGCATTCGTAATTACTTACTCGTAATTAATTACTTACTTTTGTGATAAGATCATTGGAGCAAATATGCGAAAGAAACATTTTATCCTTATATTGATAATCAGAAATAATCCGTTAAAATTATAAAAGCGCTATTGTTACAATCACAACTATAAAACTTTGAGCGGAATTAGAAATTCTTATTAAAAGAGGACAATATAAAATCCACATTTCTCTACCCACATGAAATGTACCCTAGATCTAATGATTAAGAATTTTGAACTTCTTTTAGTCTACAGTACATTATAATTTGAACACTTTATATTCAATCTTTTGCCGCGTATTCACGACATCGCTTTACTGGATTTGAAATTTTATTTGTAAGAAAGTAAATAATAAATTGTATTTCGAAAAACATAATTTATATAATTTATATAATTTTTTATGTAAAATGAATATGCGAGAACAAATATGAGTCACACATATCTACACAAGCGATAGATAACATAGCTAGTAATTATTTCACATTATTATAATTATCGGCGCTTTTTCTTATAAATACGCCAAATAAGCAACATGAATTCCATTAGCACAGTAGCTGTTCGAGTTTCTACTATCAATAACACTCGATAAAAACATGGGTTATAAGATTTTATATTTGCTGATCTTGGCATTTGCCGTAGTCTGTATCCTGGCTGAAGATTTTGGTTTCAATAGTAAGTTCAAGAAAAAAAAAATTATTGTCCTGTGTACATCCAGATTTTTCTCTCAATTTGATATACCATACAAATTAGACATAAAATAAAGCAACAATAATAATATATGATAATAATAATAATAATAATAATAATAATAATAATAATAATACTAATAATAATTAATACTAATAATAGTTACTAATAAGACATTATTGTGGCGTATATCTTGCACCAACGTTTTTCAACCATTTTCAATTAGCAACTTATTAAATAACGAGTCAAATTTCTCAAGATATATCAAGGGCAACATGCTTCAATGTTTTATCAGATCTCACTAACATGACATTTAGAAATAAAAAGAAAAGTTGCACCTTTTTTTATTTTTTAGTTTTCATTTTACCATTTAAAAAAATAATTTTATTGCGCAATGATGATTTTATTGCTTTTGATAAAATTAGAATAAGCATAATAACTTCGATAATCTTTATAATTTTATAAAACATTTTTTACTTAGCATTTCACTCGGTTTTTACTTATATTTACTATTTTTTATTTCTTTGTACTTTTTTTACATTTTTGCAGGACATTTAGAAATCTTTTCACATTGTTTTATAAATCCTGATTTTATTGTGTGTTTAATTGCGAATAAATATTGTAACATAAATTATTTTGTTCCATGTCTCGTTCAGTTTAATGTTGTATGGAAGTACGTATAAAATTAAAAAATTATAAACTTATGTTCTCGTCAAGTATTATGATATAACGACTTGTGTCAAAATTATGTCTAATTAAATGTAATGTATTAGTTGATGAATAATATATTATATTGAATGCGCTCTACCTATAACGCTTTACTCTCACTTGCTTAATCTTACTTGCTTAACTCACTTAATAATCTTTATTATTCCTATTCATTTTAATAAAAAAGAATATTTTGTGAAAGGATATTTGAATAAAATAAATTTCAGTATATATGAAACTTTACAGATTTGTTTTGATCAGGAAATCCATATATATTTCATATACAAGATTATTATTAGTTATATTTTAAATTATTAATAATTATGTGCAATGGAGGCGATATTTTTTTTATTATTATTTGACATTTTTTTATGATCATTAAATGAATTCGCAGACTCATTGTTTTCACACTGTCATCGAGTGAATTTATAGTGAATGTAGAAGAAGATTCAGAAGACAAAAATGTTAGCGCTCGCGGGCGAATTCTCGAATTGTGACATATAAATTCGTTGATTTGGAAATTTTTTGACACTGTACATTTGGAATCATATGCGTATTTTTTCCTAACGAATTAACGGACTTAGCAAATCTATGAACTGCATAGGACAGCAACTAATTCAACTGGTATTATGTATCGTCGAATTGTTGTAAAAAATCATGAAAATGATTTTCTACCTACTTTTCGAATAGCCCGGAGTAAAGAATGTGATAAAAGTGAACCATAACATAATTTGTCATTTAATGAATTATTTAGTAAATATTTGTTAAAATTCTAAAGATAGACTTCATAAAACTCATAAATTTCAGTTTAGACCTATTATGCGATGTTATGAAAGGTGTATTAAGAAAAATATTTTCAATGATCATGTGTGGTGCTGTTGCAGGTGGAGGCAATCTAAGCGTTAACGATACGTACGGAAGTCCAAGTGAATTAGGTAAAAATTGGAGTAAATAAGGATCATATAGATTGTAGATTACATCCTAATATTATTTAAACTTTGTAACATAACAATTCCTTTTGTCAATATATGAAAATATTTTCTATTATGCATTTATATTTGTTTTAAGTATTAACACAAAAATTGTTTATGATGATATAAATTGTTAAAAATGATGTCAAAAATATGTAATATATTATAAATATGTAATATATATTCATATATTTAAGTAATATAATATAATATTATAGGATCGTATATTGTGTTGATAACACAAATTATAGAAATCAAAGCCTTAAACGATCCAACTGGATCTTAAATGCTTGTATGATTCTGTGTAAATTTGTATACTATGTATGTAATCCTTTTAAACGTGCGCCAAAATGATTTTTTGATCTTGACACGCTAACTTTATTGAACTACCACAAATTAATATCACGAGTTAAAGTGACTAGCAATTTAATAAATTTTTGATGTTTTTTCGCATCTTCGAAACAATCTTAATAATGTTGA
>Ga0157364_1008887_pt1 | contig 10414 bp, 6 predicted proteins | sample AttsexASBM2_FD_111476 | JGI IMG/M metagenome (GOLD analysis project Ga0157364, IMG submission 111476) | Fungus gardens microbial communities from leaf cutter ant in Ribeirão Preto, State of São Paulo, Brazil - Atta sexdens ASBM2 | ecosystem: Host-associated > Fungi > Mycelium > Unclassified ... | reverse complement strand
TAAATATGAAACACACGAGGTATTATTCAATTAAATTATTAGATATAATAATATCTTTGTTAAATAATTAATTAAAATTATTAAATTTAATTGATTATAATGAGCTATTAATACTTATTAAAATATCGAGAACAATATTTGTTTTTTCATGATAAATGAATAGAATTACTCGTATGATATTATTCGTATGATACTCATATGTTTTTAGTCGCAAAGGGGAGGAGTGAAGAAGACTGAAGAGCAGTAGAGGCGCCTGCCTGTGGGACATCGATGGTGTGACAGATTGCCTCCCAGTATTTTCCACCACATACATCATCGGCAGTCGCTAGACTTTAGTTATATCCCGGTGCTCACAACCTCGCCGTCTTCCTTAATTGGCGTTGCCTACGTCTCGTCTCGCCGACACCAAAGATCCCCTCGTCTCGTTAATACGCACACCGAAAATGTTCTTACTCGATAAGCAATCACGTCGAAAAGCCGAGCTCTCTAAATTAATGTACGACTCGCTGATGCAAGGCGCGGTAATACATTGATAATAGAACGAAGGGTCGGTGACAAACTGCCGACCGCACTTTCATCGTCAGGGATGCGATTAGGGAAAAATTCGTCCTGTTTTAATGGGGAGTGAAAATTAAATACCGCGGTGTGTCCACCCCTTAAGTCCGGCCACCTAATAATTCATACGAGGAATGTAAAAAGGGCAGCGCAGACCCCTTTTTCACGAAAAGCTCGGAGAAAGCGCGAGGAGCGCGACGGAAGTCAAGGGGGTAGAAAAATACGGGCTCCTGTTTATCTTGAGATTTGTAGCCGCCTTGTTCCCGGTATTTATTGGCTGCTCTCCGGCAGCGGGAATGCCGCAGCCTGACGGACCGTTAAATTTTATTATGTTTTTTCCACCGATGCCGAAATAACGCGTCGTCGGATATGGTCGCCTGCATCGCAGTAAAGATAAATCCTGATCGACCGTGATTCGACATTTCTCTCAAGGGTCATAGACTCTCGCGATCTCTTTGCCTTATTCTCACACTCTCTCGAATCGCCCTGTCATTCTATTTGCGTGGAATAAAAAAAAATAAAATTCAATTTACATAGGATATCAGATGAGAGTAAAACAATTAGAAATATATATTTTACAATCAAAGCTTTTTTAATTTTTTAAATTTATGGTAGATTTATACGGAATTTATTGCGGAAAGTTTCTGAGCTAAACAAATATATTCACACTTAGCAAATGTAGGTTCAAAACGTTAAAAGCACGTCGCAATGTATTTCTACGAGTAACGTCTACAACACTCGTAATGATGACGAATTTTCGTCTCAGTGAATTCGTTAGGAAGGCTCGTGAGCATACGTATCCCTTCACAAGTCTGCATTCTGCAATGGTCTAACCGTTTCCCCGTGCGAGGTCATATCCGGAATTAAGGAGAGACGGCGGTTGCAGGCTCTTCATGGTGATAGTTGTAGGCACGGTGGAGGCTCTTCGCTAAACCAGGCGCCTCATTATCTTAACAAATCTAATCTCGTGGTGGGTGTTTATAAATGTCTTGTTTTCCCCTAAAACGACTTTAAGGACTGACGAGAGAAATGGGAGAGTTTCTCCAGATTACAGTCTACTATTCCTTTATTGTTCATAGAAGTGAAAAATAATATTTGTTCATATAATCATTTTAAAAATATTTTTTGCCATTTTACTGTACACAATTTGGATTTACTTAAAACGTTCTATCCTCGACTATTAATTCTATAATAAATATTTATTTTATAATTATCTCTTTCTATATTACTTTCTCTGCCTAATTGATAAAGCATTGTTAAAAATATTTCATATAACTTTCTTATAAACAAAGTAAAATGTTACAGTGTTACAGAATATAAATAATCAAATATATAATGTGTATTCCGCGTACGAATCAGCTAGATTCCAAGCTTAAGTGGTGTCTGTAGACACAGAACATGGAGAACATAACGCTGGCATTCGAGGAAGGGTAGGCCTCTGTTATTATAAGATGAAGAGTACAGCATGTCGCAGAACTAGACTCTGATCCCTAAAGAGCAATAATACGAATCTTCTCTTTATCTCTCCTCTCTCTCTCTCTCTCTCTCTCTCACACACACTTTCTTGCTTTTAGTTATTAAAATTGTCAAGGCACGCGTAAAAGTTAATTCAAAAACTAATTCAAGCCTTTATAGGCTGTACTGTAATCTTCTTCTTGAGCCTTTTAAAGATCTTGGATTACTCTTTTTCATGCGTTTCGTTAACCCACTTTATATTGTAAGAATAAAGTGCCTAAATGCTATAGAATTCTTTTATATATCCGTATAATTGCTTCTGCTATATAATTTTATGTTTATATATCTTATGTTTTTTTAACCAAAAGTTTTATCATGTATTATATTAATAAAATTTATCGGAAATTAATATAAACTAGAAGCACAATAAAGTCGTTTGTTGTTATTTGCCAAATAACTAACATGAACTTGCTGTTTGAAAATATTTCAGCATATCCTTTTTATTTAGAATGTATGGTATACGCAAATTATTTTGAATTAAATTTCGTTTTTAAACTCGTTTTTAAACTTGTTTAAAACGATATCTCCAGACGTCATGGAACAAAAAGCTTACATCGCAGTGAACTCTTTCTCTTAAATTTTCATTCGAATCTCGTACGAAGAGAAGGCTTGCTTCATCCTCGCGAAACCCAGGCTCTTCTATTCTGCCTCGTCTTGGGCATAATTTGCACACAAAGTACTAAGGAGTAAAGTACTATGCGGGGTGCCAGCACCTTATACGTATCCGTGTTGTACGTGTGCGCGTTATGTGTGTATCAAACCCGAAGACATTATGCTAACACCCTCCCATGCGATGGTCCTTTAGTTGAGATGCGTCTGCCTTAGGTTCTCTTTAATAATCGATGTGAATACAAAACATCTTTGAATTAATTAATTATTATTATGCATAAAGTTTCATTTATTTATGATTCTTGTAAAATTTCATACTCTGAAATTTTCCTTTAATTATTAACTATATATAATATATTTTTTTAACTTCAATTCAATTGCACATTAATGAAGACATTGTATTATTTTTAATCAACGTAGATATAGAATATTCTTCATCAAAATCATTAATTAAATAACGTTGATATTAATTCCCTTTATCTTTTAAAATTCCATCAGTTTTTCGTTATAAAAGATTTTCTCTGTATCAGTAATTGGAATGCAAGGACATTAATGGCGGAAGCAGCACGGGCCGCATATATGTATGAATAACGACCACCGCCTGGCTCTAACGAAGGAATAAGGAGGCATTCTTCCACCAGGTAATAAAAAGCCTGTCACGTAGCGGTGGCTCCGCCGAGGACGACCGCAATGAGAAAGTGTGGGTAGCTAGAAAGAAGGGAAAGAATACTGATTCATTATTCAATCTGGGTCGAGTGATTAGCATGCGCCAGTGCTCGACGTCTTAGTCCTTGGATCCTTCTAAATAATGTAAGGCGAGCTGCTAGCCCAAACCACTTTCGTGATGGCTCTCTGACTTTTCTAGCATCGCCTTGAATATATTTTCAAATTACGCACATTTGGTTACGGATAATCTTTTCGTGTAAATATTTTAAATACGTTGTGTAAATATCAACATTATTATCGGTTGTTTTCTTTTATTTTCTAATATATTCAAATTAAATATTTAAATACAAGTAATTAACTAAAAATTCAGTCTCTTTTTAAAACAATCATTTCTCAATTTTAATGATAATTTTTAATAATATTTTTAATTTCTTGAACATGTACATAAATTGGAATTCTTTCCTCATACAAAATGTATATCACATCGTTTTAAAAACATATTTTGATTATCTCATTGCGGATTATAGAAAAGACTAATAATATTCTCTAATCCGTCCACGAAAAAATATCGTTGTCTCGAATCTCAAGGGACAGAAGAGAAGAAAGGGCCGAAGGATAAAACATTTTTAATGTAATTAAATGGGAATCTCTGCGGTATTCTGCCCCGACGTCACCGTTACCAACCTCCTCCCTCCCTCCCTCTCCCGCCTCTCCGCCCCTCGGTTGACGGTGGTCTCGGCTTGAGATCTGGATGTAAGAAGGGTTGTATTCAGCTTGCCTCCGGGGCATGTTAATGCACTCCGAGATCTTAGCACTTACACTCCAACACGCCCGTCCTCGTCGTTGTCGTTCTCCTGCCTGCTTTTCCATCCCCAGCCATTTTCTCTTTCTCTTAAACTACCCCCAACCCAAGTCTCTGGCGCCTCTAGAGAGCTTTCACGGACGCCGCCTTAAATCCGGATCTCTGTGCGCCTTTGCCCCCCCCCCCCTCTCATCTCTCTCCTTCACCCTCTCGTCAACCTCGGAGCTCATGTACTCAACTCTCGAAGCCACCGCAAAATTTTCCTTTCAAAAAAAAATTTTTATGAAAATTTTACTGTTGTTTAAAGATCTCACGATTTAAATTTGAACTACTGCACAGTAGTAATCGTATCTATGCTTAAATAATCTTGGTATTTATTTTTATTGCTTAGAAACGTTAGTAATTCGTAAAAGATAAGGATACCACTTAAGAGATAAAATATTATTGAGAATTAAAATGTTCCAAATACTCTGCACACTTGTCAGTTTTAATAATAGCAACAAATTTTTCTCTTTGTAAGCACGAAGAAAAACTTTTGAAATAAGCTGTCCTTTTGCCCTTTGAAGAAGTCTGTACTTCTGCCAGTAAGAAGCTTTTAAGAGAGGAAGAGAGAGAGAGAGAGAGAGAGAGAGAGAGATGCTCCACGGCTAGAACAGAAGTGAGGGAATGAAGGATGAGGGAATCCACGGAAAGAAATCTTAATTAACGAGAGCATTGTTCCAGTCGCGAAAAGTCGCTGAAGTACCAGTCACTAGAATCGAGTGTGAGTTTCGGCATGGCGCGTAGTCGGGGATGATCATTTCAGACTGAGAGGATGAGAGGAGAGGAAAAACACCGCTTTTCTCGAGGACGATGGGCGCCACGGCCACCGGTAGTGGTGCGCACAAGGGCACACAAAGCCCTTGACGGATGGGTAGCCACCGGGCTGCGGCGTAACCCCCACGATTACGAGTGACCACCTGTTGAAGGTCCTATACGCACCTGTATACGCACACATGATGCCTCGCACCACGAATACAGACGGCATTTCCATCTGTGGTAGCAAAAGAATGAGTCCATAATAATATCAGTCTACTTTCGGATATAAACTATCGGAAACGATCGGTGTAAACCCAATAGAATAATAATCTATATGAATAATAAATGTATTCAATTCGAGACGAAGGAAAAGGGTAAAAATGGATATAATAGTTTGGTTAAATTATGTATAAATATGAAATAATAATTTTTTATCTAAATTTAAGTGCAAAGATAGTGTTATTTTTGTTATATTCCTTTTTCAGACTTAAACGAATGCATTTGACGATTAATGATACTCGATTGTACGTTTGTATCTGTCGCCATGAATCAGGTTCGTCGAAATAACCGCTATACGGACGCGATGTTGAAGAGCTTGGATGTAGCACTGAACACGGAAAAGTGCTTCGGCGTTTTTGCACGGTCGAGCACTCGTCAATCCGGAGATCGAGAGCATGCGTGCGCGCGCGCGCGGCCGTGTGCGTGTGTGTATGTGTATATTTTTTTATTCTTGGTCTCATCCCCCCTCTCCGCTTCAGTCACAGCCATAGAACGCGACAGGGACGCTTTATTTCCACCCCCGTCGCGATCGTTCCATTTGTTTCGCAGCCGGCATTGCATGCCTCGCGGCGACGAGCTTTCTCTTTCCACCTTCTCTATTTATCTGCCTCCCACTGCCTCTCTTTTTCTCCCTGCCTGTCTCTCTGTCACCCTTGGCTCTTCATGGCAGATCCGAGCAGTGGACGAATCGACTCGACGTTATCTCGACATATCCGCGAATACACGTTTAATGCGCGACGCCGACGTATTTATTCACCGGCGTACTTTCCCCATTTTGACGAATGACGCGCCATATCGCACGCTACTAGTCTGAATGCCGTGTTGTCCGCATGATTTTTTTGCCAGCAATACGAGAGGCGAATTCCGTTTTCTCGGGGAAAAATTCAGCGTGAATAAAAAAAAGAATAATTAAGAATTCAGAAGCAAAAGTTATGACAAATATAATTTTAGCGTTTGTAATTTTTTGTGACGCTTTGCAAAAATTAGTAATAAAGATAAAAATATAATTTCGCAGATATTATTATATATATATATAAACATCAAGGATATTATCTTTGTCGATGCATACATAATTTGCACGAATACGTCTTGAACTAATTTCTAATATTTTGTTGAAAATATTGTTGAAAAAAGTATTTCAATCAGATATAAAATCAAATCGTCAGCATTAGAAAATTGCTTAAATTTTAAAGAAGACGCGAAGCTAAGAAAGATCGCAAACGTGAAGTTCTCCTGGCAGGTGCTCATTAGTAATCCAACATCGTGCCGTCCATTACGCATTCCGATTCCACGTTAACCTTCTCAGAATTGCCCCGAGCCTTTCAGCTTCTTAGATTCCTCGATAATCCATCGTCATCACGTTGAACCATCTTGTCAACGCAGAAGTTTGAGCAGAGCATACATTTCATTACTTCGCGATAATTTTCGCGACTGTTGAACGGAAATTACACACAAGTAGACATATTCAAATTTATATATTTTTAGAAAGATTTTCTTTTTACAACATAAAGAATTTTTCTTCATAATCCAATCCATAAAACTAAAATACGAAGTTTGGCAGTAGCGATTATTGTCAACGAGGAATAGCCGCGGCAAGAAGCAATCTATAGCGGAAGTAGTACGAGTCAAACAAGCGTCGGCCAGACGAGCCTTTTCAACTTCTTTTTTTGGCGGTAAGGGCGACCGCCGCTTAAAGTGGCGGCTCGCTAATGATAGTCCAACCCTTCGAGGACTTCGCGACCCGAACCCTCTCGAAGCCGGCCTGCATCTGATGGCACTTCAATCCGTTAATTGGTGTACAACTTTTTCGCTGTCTCCCTTCACGTTCACTCATCTCGCTTCTCTTCTATTCGGGGCGGAAAAAAATTTATTAAATTAACCGCTGGCCGAGGCAACGTTGCCCCGTAACTTTATTTCACACAGGACTCCACACAGTAATCTTCATGCCGCTTATGCGTCGTGGATATTTAACGTTTTTACTCGAGTCACTGACCGTTGCTTTCGACGTTCACGCTTGAGGAAACTTTAAAACTCATTTAAACGCATGGTGAGTAATTTTTATGCCTTCTTGGATACTCAGAAAGCGAATTAGCGATTTATGATCAGGTAATAAGTCATTTCTCTTTGCATGTTAAGCATTATTTTATCAAATAATTAATTGCTAAATCTATTCTATAAGTTAACTAACAGTTTTTTAATATACATGTTTATATCATTTTTAAGAAAATTAATTAAAAGTATATTGCAAATTAAAAATAATGAATTATCTTTTGTACAGAAAATTTATAGATATAAACATATATATATATGGTTTGTAAAAAATAATACTTGCAATAATCAATTATAAATAATATTTATTTAAGATCAATGAGAAATACAAACCAGATATAAAAGATTTCGTGAACAATTAGAATCATTCGGATAAGAAAGTTTAATTTATTAATAGTTTAATTTATTAATAGTTTAATACAAAAGTTAAGAAAACTATATTTAGTAAAAGCGAATCTTGCTTAATAATATTTTTGGATTAATAATTTTAATAGTAAAAATAATTTTTTGTATTTAAATCTTTTTATTAATGCTATTTAATATTATATATTATTAATTAACAAATATTTTCACAGTATGGTTCAAAACACTGTGACATTATATGTATACATAACTTTAAACGTATTCGATCAAAAATATACAGCAGCTGAAGTACGATTTAGCATAATTACTTAGCAAGTCTAACTGTAACGATCGATAGAAAGAGGGATGAGACTTACACAGGTCCAAATGACAGGAGAAAAAAAAAAGAAAAACGGAAGAGAGATCACCACCGGTATTCAAATCGATTACACAAGAGCCAATGTAAAAATTATGCAAATGTCGTTTACAAGTGAATGGGACCCTCGCGACGAGCGAGGTTACAATTAGGCAGGAGCCAATTCAATATCGAGGGCCATTCGAGGGAATATTCAACGGAATGGTATTAAATGCCGACTGGCTCGTTTCTGTAAGGACAGATCGGCGTTATCGTTAGAACCTTTCTGGTATTGCGTGTGATAGATGCGTGAGCGACAAGAAATCAAAGAGGATCAGGAGAAAATAAGAGATATACAATTTGTGCTCAATCATAATACATTTCGTATGCTAGTAACATATTACTGTATACCGATATTCTTTCTTGCCTTATTTTTATAATGTCCTTATAGAGTATAATTATCGTATTATATTGAATAATTATACATATAAATAGAGCGTGTAATTATTATTATTAATACTACTGCAAACAAATAATATCGCTCTAATCTAGGGATCGATTCTGTATCTTGAACGAGATGAAAATTACAAAAGTTAGAGAATTTATTAATAATTTCATTGGTCAACATCTAGTAAATTTGCTCATTTTTGTAATTTTCACCTTGTTTAAAGATACAGAATGGACACCCTAGAAATTATTATATAATACGTTGCAACAATATGATAATCTAACTGAAAAGTTATGCAAATATAATTATGGAATTTAAATGACGATACTAAAAGTAAATTAAAAAATAGTTTTAATTAAAAATATTTATTTTCATAACAATTTAATAATATTTAATCCTCCTCTTTCGTTATCACCTTTTTTGAAAGTGTAATAAATTGAAGCTGCTTTATACTTATGGCCAAGTATATAATCCAATTTTTACTCAAAACAAACAAGTCAATACAAAGTATATAATCTATTTTTTAAAAAGTCATCTATCAGTGATCTTTTTCTACGAGAGAAAATTTGTTTTTTATACAGTTTTGTTTTATATACAACATACATGCTTATATATGTCAGTCAAGATATAACGTATTGATATAATAGTGAATATAATGCCGCGGTCGAACCGAAAGTCGAATGGAACTATTTCTTCGTTAAGCCCGCTTTAGTAGGTTACAACCACGAGTACATCCCTTGAAGAGACCCTCCATGCTTAAAGCATCGATGGAATTACCGGCGGGTGATGAGTTTAGCGGAAGGGATAGACGAGATGAGAGAGGTCTCTTCTCTCTTCATCCCTCTTCATCCCCTTCGCAATCCGTACTGAGGCATTCTAGGCTTTGGTGAGAAACGATGAGCCACGCCAACGCAGACTTCGTTCGGCCGACGTTCGTTCGATCGTTTTAATTATAACGATATCTCTGTATTCGATATATCGTAAAGTATATCACGTAATACAAACATAAGGTTGAAACGCGATTGCTGTTTAAAAAAACATAGAGAAATCCTAAGAAGAAATGTTTTACACGCCACGTTGGATCACACTTGGATTAATCGAGATAGATTGTCATAACGACATTAAAGGACGCGGGTGCGTTTAAGAAGCCGAAGGATTCGGCGGATTATGGATTTCTCGCGCCCGCCTTCATCTACATATGTTCTCGTCAGCTGCGCTTTGTTTCCCGAATAAGAGCTCATCACGGATGCAAAACCGGCCATTCATATTCAAAATTTTATATCTCGGTCGCGGAGGAGCTAATTTATTCGGCTTCGATCCCACCCGCGACAAATCCAAACGACGCACCCTTCTCGCTCTTACTTTGCTTCCCTCAAACGCACGATCATTAATAATCTTGCCATTTCTCTTTATGTTAAAATATTTTTCTTATTAGATTTCCAGTAAAAAGGAAAAAAAAACAAAAAGTAGACAATAAAGAACATCGATGTGACACAAAATGATGTATTTGTAGAAGATTCAATTTTCTAAATACCCGGAAATATTCTTTCGTTCGTGTTGGGAGCGCACAACGAGCAACCGCCGGCGGTGCGCCCACTCTCTCGTCTTGCTCGCTCTGTCTTCCGTCGAAGAGATAATCATATTAGCCAGACTATAACTTGCCTATGCATAAGTATAATACCGTAGTTCGAGGATCCTGGCCAGGATCCTCGGGTATATTTTATGCGTTCTGCTCTGGCCGTGCTCGCGCGCGCGTGTACCCTCAGGACTCTCAGCCCAAACTCGAGAACTCCAACCGGCTGCCGTTGCCGTTGGCTGCGGCGCGCGGCGCCACCAAGAGAGAGAAGGCGCGCCGCCAAGAGAGACACTGGGGTTTAGGTGCGCAACGTACAACGTTAATCAGCCTAATTGAATTAAGCACGCGCGACTGTTGTAATTATGACTATTTATAATGATCCCACCCGCGCGTTCCGCGATTCGTCCCTCCGCGCGCCGC
>Ga0157364_1008886_pt1 | contig 10414 bp, 10 predicted proteins | sample AttsexASBM2_FD_111476 | JGI IMG/M metagenome (GOLD analysis project Ga0157364, IMG submission 111476) | Fungus gardens microbial communities from leaf cutter ant in Ribeirão Preto, State of São Paulo, Brazil - Atta sexdens ASBM2 | ecosystem: Host-associated > Fungi > Mycelium > Unclassified ... | reverse complement strand
TCAATAAATCTTAAGGACAGATATTGTTGTGGAGATCACAAGAGAACTCAACAAGGAGTCTCTGCTGAATTGCTATTCTATTTATATAAATTATAGATAGTCCATGCTACTAATAATTAATCCTACCCTAAAGTCCATGTATTGTCCATAAGTGTACCATGTATACACTATGAGGTAGACATGCTGTTAATATGCTCCTTGACATTATTCTTCTAGTCTACTCTTGCCCAGTCTAGGCTTATGATCTCACATCATGTGATATGTCATGTAACTACAGTCACATACCTCTTCATCATCAATAAAAAGAAAAAGAAAATCAAAAAAAAGAAATATTAAATTAAGAAAAATAAATAAAAGAAAAAGAAAAATGTTAGTGTCTAAGTACACTATAACAATATACTAACTAGCTATGGTCTATGCTCTACTTCTTTAGCCTAATATCACAAAATAAATGACTTACTTATTTGTGATATCTAAACCTTGAATACACTCTTAGAGATTTAGGAGTAATTTAGAAGTTTAATAATAATGACAATAATAATTAAGATCAATACAGATAACAAAGGATAAAGATTGATAATAAATAATGTAAATTGATGTTATTAAGTCTGAAGTCTAATCCTTAAATACAGAAGTATATATATAAGATAGTAATGGTCCACACACAAGCTGTTTCCATTACATGATCAATACTCATACCTGATGGGAGCTGTCATCTGTCATAGCAGCTATTAGGCTAATTATAAAAGGTAACTAATTATGTTACTATATTGATATGCTTGTATCTCTATCAATACTTATTGCTATGAGATATACCATATATTATTGGAAACTATTTAATGAGCACTTTCCAATACAAGTCTAATCATGTGAATCTGTCCAGCTGTTCATGAGATATCAGCAAACAAAGCTTTTACAGTTGCTGATGGTCTATATCACAGTTGTTTGTTGTTGCTTTTGTATATCTTGCATATATACAGATAGCTCTTATTTAGGGCTTTATAGAACAACTTAGTTTGTGAAAATAGGTCTACTGGTTGTGGAGATACAAGCTAAATGAGGTTTTTGACACCTACCCTAAATAACCATGTGTTAGCCATAAGATCAACATGTGTTGTGCACATTACATGATATTATTGTTTTCAAACCTTCTACTATGTTCTTTGCAACCTTATGACTATGTAACCATTACTGTGACTATGTCAGGTGATGTGACTGTTGTATAATAGTATGATTGTGATGTTACTTGATCCTAACCCCAGTTCTAAAACAAAAGAAAAAGAAAAGAAAAGAAAAATCAAAAGGAAAATTAAAAGAAAGTTGGGTTTAAGCTTCACAAGTCTAACAACTATGTTATTTTTCTGTAATATTCAAGTTTGTGCAGGCTATTGCATTTTTGATACTTTTATCCATACATGTGACACATATATGTGATGTGACCTCACTTCTAGCAGTTCTTGCATTAAGAAATACTAGGATTCATATTTATTCCTCTAATTGTAGCAATATGCTATTCTATATTAAAACATCTATTAATAAGGCATTTTGCTTTTGTATTATCTTGTGAATCCCAAATGTCAACTTATATCATAGCCATATCAGATTTAGGATATATCTTGATAACTCAAGGATAGAAAGCTAGAACTATGTTGTTAAAAATGTGAATACACTTGATTACTCTTTTAATGATGTCTAGCATAACAGAAAGATTAGTATCTTCTAAGAAGTATAGAATACCTAGAATTTTGAGATAGAACTTGGATTGTAGAAGCCTTAGGCTCATAATATTGTTCAAGTCAATATCATTCAAGTCTTTCATATATTTCTGCACTATATTCAGATTAGAGAAGATGGCTATCTTGTTAGTCATAATAATAATTCCCTTGTTATTAGAGTGAATGTAGTCAGCAGAAATTTCAGATTTTATACCTTTTAATAATCTGTTGATGTTTATAATATATGCATTGGATTGTGTCATGACTCTTTTGGCACTATTTATACTCATAGATATAATAATCTGCTTTCTTAATGGACCTTTAGTCATTATGTTAAACTTAGGTTTATATTACAATCATAAGATCTTAGAATGGGTCAAGTAAAAGAACCTTATATTAGGTTAACACAAGAGAACTTGATAGAGAACTCCATACAAGACTGTCTATCTTATATACAACTACCTAATGGTCCATGCAAGCTATTTCTAGCTTACTCTAAATGACCCTATGTATATCTTAAGGTCAACATGTGTATCACATATTATATAACATTATCTTTTTCAGAATATTCTACATCCTTTCATGCATCATGTGACTTGTAACCATGTCATCTGATGTGGCCTGTTGTGTGACTACATGATCTTGTCACTAACTCCAACTCTAAGTTCTAAAAATAAAAATAAAGAAAAATAAATCAAAAAGAAAAAAGAATAAAAGTGAGGATAAAAATGAGAAAAAACCAAGTTTACTTCTTGCAATCTTGACAGTTTACTTTTTTGGTTTATATTATTCATGACATTGTAGATTTTTGTAATCTTATCAGAAGATAGCTTTGGAAAAGCATCTTTGATCTTGATAATCTCTTTGATATTACTTTTAAAAGCCTATATATATGACTAGTTATTGAAGTTAGGGGCTAAGTTCAAAGATTAGTTCCTTTTGAAGAAATTTGACTTGGCTAAAATACTTTTGTTAGGCCTAGGAGAAATAGGTAGAGAAATTCCTGAGATATTGGCTTATTTGCCTTTTAACAGTTTGTTGATGGTTGTGTTTTTTGTGTGTCTTGTTGAACTGTGAAGACACACATTGTCTAAAAGTCTTATTATTCTTATTAGCTATTAATTTGCCCCATCTAGACTCATAGATGGTAGATAAAAATTCCCAAGCCATAAACTCAAACTCTGAAATTTGTGAGATGTTTTTAGCTATTCCAGTTCTTAATAAACATTGCTTGATGAATGCTACTATCCTGAGAAGAGATCACATGACATTCTTAGCATTTTCTTCTAAGTACTCATCTATCCCAAAAAAAGAAATAGAAAAAAAGTTACCATCCTATAGTTGTGGGTTTATAAGTTGATTGGTCTAGTACAGAATAACCAAAGCATTCAGATCTTAAGAAGCATTTACACTATTGATTTCCACTACATAAGATACATATATGGAATCGACTACAAGCCCTATGTTTACAGTGTCTGATATTGCCTTCTTCAGAGATACATAAAACAAAGAGGGACTTTGAACCTCTCCATTTGCCCAAGTTATATTGTTAGCTTGGGCTTGTACATGATCTCCATAATCCATGGAAGAAATAGTAGAATTAATAAACATTCCTTTGGAACTATTGAGACTCAGAGAAGTTGAATGTCCTCTGGGGAAATTAGTTTTGATATATATTGAGGATTTTAAAATAGTATGATGCAAGTAAGAGAGAAAGAAGTGATAATGTCTATTTAGGTAGCTGTATAGCAATAATAAATAACATTTTAGTGTGATATTCTCCAACATCCAACATTCAGATCCAAATATATAAACAATGCACTAACACATGCTCCTGGATAGTGAAAATAGTATTGATTGTATAATTAAAAAAGATTGAAAACCAATCACCATCCAATTGTCCTTTGATTAATATTGAAAAATAAGTAATAAATATCAGAATAACTCAAAGAAAGAATTCATTTCTACAACATGTATCACTGAGAAGTCCTTATCTATTTAGATCAGGTTATGAGTAATACTTCTCATCCTAGAGATCTATGACTAACTACCTCTTCTCTCTCTTTAACCATCATCTTGAATGGTAGCACCTTTTAGAGATATTGAGAATATAACATTTCATACTTCAGCTTTTCAAATATCTGCTTTAAATATAGCTTCAGAATTTGATATTGATATAGATATGAATGATGGTTCTATTGTTAATAATATCATCCATGGTGAAAGTGGTGAGCATAACAAGGTGAGAGGCTGCTCTCTAACTCCTAGAGTATATGGTTCTAGGTCTATTTCACCTTTGATTGTATCAGACTCTGGAAATGAATCTTACTATGACAAGGTGCAATGAGAAAGCAATAACATGGTTGAGGATGATCCTGTCACAATGTTAGAAAGCCACAGCTCAAATATGTGACCCCTCTAAGGCAAACACATGGTGTTAGCAATGTCAGGAGTATAGTATGAAGTACATATATAGTACTAGCCAGATGTCAAAGCTAAGCTTGATATTGCATACTTTTAGTATAACTAGTTCAGTAGCTGGTCTGTTCCTAACATAATATCAAGCTTCCAAACAGTTGGTGGTTCAACTTCCAGTAAAACCATTCCCTTTAAATAGACAGTTGTTAGCATGAAGGCATGATGTTGCTAAGAGTGTCACTAGGGACAGTACCAGTTGCTTAGCTACGTATCTTTATTAGACTAGACACTCTGTGAAGCAGAGTTTACTGGATTTTTTAGAAACCCCATAAGACTGTCAAGGCTCTGAGACCATGACACATAGCATAACCCTTAGGTGCAGCTACTCATATAACTTCCATGTGGGGACCACATGCCTTGAAAAGGAAATATTGTCAGGAGTATAGTATAAAGTACATATATAGTACTAGCCAGATATCAAAGCTAAGTTTGATATTACACACTTTTAGTATAACTGGTTTAGTGGCTGGTCTGTTCCTAACAAGCAAGGCGACTAATACAACTCTCAACATGAGGCAAAAGTATAGACATAACATTGCACCTACTCTCAACAATAACACTGTAGACAACAATGGAGACATAATCAACATCTAATTGAATTACAATATCAATCAGGCTACAGACAAAGATTCTTGAGACAGCAAATTTAGAACGATCTCTCTGCATAGGTCAATGAAGTACCTGGCCTCTAATATCAAAAATATTAAAAACTCATTACATAGAATGCAAAAATATATTTTGGGTAAGGTGATTAATGGTGATAGAGCTAATGACATCAAGGATCTCGAAGATGTTAGCAAAGTGGTATGGAGGTTCATCATAGCCCTCTACAAATCCCATTGGGACAGTTTACTAGTTGACAGTACAAATAGGATGTTCAGAAACAACATTAAATCAAAGTTCAGTCCTCAAGTCACTAATGAACCAACTATCATAAAAGACAAAAACACAGTTAAGGTTTCATATATATCATATCTTCCTCCTTCCATTCTGGTAAAAATAGCCAAAGAGATAAATGAAATTTCAAAGTATTTTAAGAAAAATTCATCCACTACTGCAAAAAAATCATATGCACAAATCTTGGCTAACTCATCTAACTCATCTAATATAGCTAGGAAGACATTGAAAATTAAAGAGACATTCCCCAAACTTCAAAACAAAAAAATCAAATTAGTTCAAAAAATCATCAGTGGTCAAGAAAAGCCCAAACTGAAATTGAACATGACAACTAAGGGACCATTATAAAAACAAGTTATAGTCTCCATGAGCAACAATAGTGCAACTAGCTTCATCAAAGATTCAAGTACTCATATAATCAACATCAACAGAATACTCAAGAATATCAAATCAAACACTATAGCTGATTTCATTCATGTTGAAAACAAGAGTATAGTTATTACTACTAACAATATTGCCAGCCCATTAGACCTCCAGGCTATTGAACAATATGTCAAGAGTATAGTTTGTATCAAATCTGAACATGTTCAATCTCCAAGACTGCCTCAGTTTAAATTGTACTTGAAAATCATTGGTGTACCCTATCTATCCAAAAACTCCAACACTTGTATAACTTCCAATGACATCATTTTAGCTTCAAAACCAAGAATCATCAAGGTTTTCCCCAAATCAGACATATCAATTATCTGGATTGACATCTGGAACATTCAAAGTAGGACAAAGGCCAAAAGTCTTATCAATAGATGGTTTAATATATTGCAACAGTTCATAGGGCCAACATGAACCCTGGAATACTGCAATGTAAAAATTGTTGGAAATGGGGCTACTCAGTAGGAGTCTGCAGAATTCAAGAGGCCAAATGCATTAAGTGCAACAGTCTTCACCAGACTATTCACCACTGAGAATTTACATGGTATTGCAAGACTAATAACAAGACTAACCCCTAGGTTAGAAACTAAAAAGGGCGAACTATGCCTGCATTTGTTCAAGTGTTCTAACTGTAAGGAAGAACATCAAGCGGACTCAACAGATTGTTCCTTCTGGAAATACTGATTCAACAAAGAATGGCACTTGAAAGAATATGCTAAAATACAGGAAAATCAAAAAGAATTAATTCATTCAGTTGTGAACAGTAAGAAAATATGATTTATAAAGACATTAAATTATTTTCACAGAATGTTCAGAAAAATTCACTAATTATCAAGACTATCCTTGAAATCAAAACTAATTTTGATATTATTTTCATTTAGGAACCATCCTGGACTACCATTCACTTAATCCTTAGTTCTATGAATTGCAAGGGAGAATCATTGGTAGGTGTAATAAATCATCCAAATTGGCTAACATTTACTAGACCCTATACAAACAAAAGTGAATACTCTAGGATGATTATTTATATCAACATTAGACTCTCTTTCTTTCATTTTTCTCTTCAAAAAGATATCATTGATCATAAGGATATTCTTTTAGTGTCATTTTTCAATAACAGCAAATTTTTCTGGTTAATGAATATGTATTCTGACTCTTCTTACTCTGCTTTAAAGTATCTCAAGGATACTAAAGTGAACGTTTGTAATCTTCTAGTTATTACTGGTGATTTCAATATTTGGGATAATTTATAGGATCCATCTTTTCCTCATCATTCTTTAATTAGTAACAATCTCATTATTGTTACTGATTCTTTTAATTTAAACCTGTTATATTCTATTAACCAAGTTCTAACCAGATACTTCAACAACAACAATGATTCAAATTCAGTCATTGACCTTATGTTTCTTTAATACAGTTCTACGAAATTAGACAACCATTTGATTTATCCTGACTAGCATCTCATATCTGACCATGCACTATTATCAGTTACTATCCCTATCACTGAAGAAAACATCAATTCTCAAAAAAGAACAATCATCAAAGATAGTGAAGAGAAAGAGTCATTTGTTAAAGAAGTTATTGCATTCTTCAAAAATATCAACACATCTAACTTGTTGGACATACCCCATTTGAAAAAAATTGTAAATGATTTTGCTAACATCATAGACAATGCCTAGGAAAAAAACTCAAAGATTGTTAATATCATAAGATACTCAAAGAGTTGGTGGGATGAAAACTGCAACTGAGACTTGGAAAAATATGGGTTATTGAAAAGCATTGAATATTGGAAGGCTTTCCAGATGACTATCAAGAATACAAAGCAATCATTCTTTGATCTTAAAATTCAGAAAATAGTAAACAAGAAGTAAGGTCCATGGGAGCTCATGAGCTGGGTTAATAAATGCAAGCTTTTAGCCATTAAGACGATAAAGTACAATGGTCAACCTTGTTCTTGTCTGGATTTAAATAATCTCTGGCAAGCTCTTCATTCATCTTTTAACATAGCTCAATTCCACCATATAGATGAAAATGTTCTAAACAAACTAGGATTATATGCCTCATCATCATGGGCACCATTTGTAGAAGAAGAATTCACTAATACCATAGTCAAGTGCAATAATATGTCAGCTCCTGGCTCTGATAAACTCTCATAGAGATATCTTAAACACATTATAAAGGATAAAGATTGTTTGAAGAACATTATTGCAATAGCAAATGTATATTTTGAAGTCAGATATTGGCCTAACCATCTCAAAAGCTTGATAACTATTATTATCCCAAAGCTCAACAAGATGTCATATAACACACCTGAATCCTTCAGACCTATTGTACTCTTAAAAATATTGGGAAAACTGATTGAAAAAGTTATCAGTGATAGACTTCAATTCCATATTGTCTCTAACAACTTTATCCACCAAAGCTAGCTAGGAGATCTCAAATTCAAGTCTACTATAGATGCCGGCATTATGCTTATACATTTCATTTGCATAGGATGGATCAAAAACATATCTACTGGCACTCTCGCTTTTAATATAGCACAATTCTTCCCTTTACTCAACCATCGATTACTTGCTCTCATTCTTGAGAAAGCAGGTTTTGATTCACATGTTGTCTTTTTTTTTTCACATTACCTCATTAATAGGAAAACACAGTATTTTTGGAATAACTTTTCCTCTCCTTCTATTGATGTTAATGTGGAAGTGGGTCAAGGATTGGCCCTCTCCCCTATTCTTTCAGTACTCTATCTTACACCTTTCCTTCATATCTTGGAAAATTACCTAAAAAACCTTGATTTAAAAATTTCTATTTTATCTTTTGTTGATAATAGTCTTCTTGTTGCTCAAAGCAAGTCTTTTTAAGTTTTAAACTCTTGTTTCTTTTGTAGTTACAATATTACTTCTAATCTTCTTTCTAAATTTGGTCTTTTAGCTGAACATTCAAAGACTGAAGTTTTCTATTTTTAAAGGTTGCAGGGGCTTTCAATCCTCCTTCTCTAGACCTTTCTCCCATTAGTGGTCCTATTTTATACCCTAAAAATATCTAGAGATACCTAGGTTTTATTTTTGACAGAAAACTTCTGTTCCACAATCATATTGACTTCTATGCCAACAAAGCAATATCAATGGTCAAATGCATAAAGATCCTCAGTAATTCAATGAGAGGCTTGAATCCTCAACAGAAACAACTTCTCTATAAAAGTTACGCCTTGCCAATTGCTCTATATAGTTTTCAAATGTGGTTTTACAATAAAGCCCCACTATCTTACCCATTGAAGACAGTAGGAAAACTACAGAGAAGAGCCACCTTATGGATATTGGGGGCATTCAAAACATTCCTATTGCTTAGCATTAAAGCTATTGCTGGACTACTACCTATAAATCTGCATTTACAGAAACTCAGCGGAAGATCACAACTTCAAGCAAATTCTCTCCCATTGAATCACATTCTTCACTCTCTCATGGAGAATAAATCTAATATGTTATCTCAGCAACACTCATTATCAAAGTGCTAGCATAAACTCATCAAAAGCCACTTAATCAACATGGATAACTGCTTTAATGAAGTATTTTCATTATTTGATCCTCTTAATCCTGAAATTTCCCTAGGTAGTAAAATTATTGACATTTTCTCTAGTCATTTTTCTTTTTATTTTTTCAGTAAACACAAAGATCAAAATTTCAAATCATGAATTCAACAACTTGATAAAGTGGCTTTTAAATCTTCAAGTTCTCCATCAAGTGCTCTTGTCATCACAGATGCTAGTGTCAAAAACAATGTCGTTACCTCCATTGTGCATATTCATATATATAACAAACTAATCACTAAAACTCTTTATTACACTCTGAACATCACAAGTACTAAGGCTGAGTTATTCACTATTAGAAGTAATATTAACCAAGCTACCAATTTAAACAATATCTTAAAAATCATTGTCATCACTAACTCAATCCATGTAGCAAGGAAGATATTTGATATATTGTCCCATCCATTCCAAAAGCATTCAGCAATCATTCTTAATAAACTTCGAGCATTCTTCTCTTATTACCAAGAGAACTCAATTGAATTTTGGAAATGCCTTAGTTGATGCAACTGGCATCCCCACAAAATTGTTAATGTTGAAACAAAATCATTTAATCCCACTCCACTACTCTCTAGTAAACTTGCTTGGGACTATAGCAAGAAAAATGGATATAATGACCTCATCAACAGATAGAAAATAACTTTTTAGGTATCAGATATGAAGAGTAGACATTTTCTTGATCTTGTCGATTGTTATAAGACGAGTGTGTGAACAGACTTTGGCTAGGGTTAGGGTTAGCTGGATATAGATAGATAGTATAATTATTAGTCTACAATAGAGGAAGAGCACATGACCTGGAAGTCATGTGATAGAGTCTAGAATGGTCTAGAAGAATCAAGGGGAGTCTAGATCAGAGTTAGGGTTAGGAATGATATCAAGGGACAATGGTTCCTCATGGTGTACAGCAGAGATTAAGAGTATAATGTCAAGATACATGTATATAGCATGGTGGCCTTAGTAAGAAGACATAAGGTGGACACATAGACATAAGGGCTGATTGATACTGTTGTAGCAACCACTCACTGGAATGGCACTTGTAGTATGCTTACTTCAGCAAAGCTCTCAGTTAGCTATCTAGTAGTGGGGATTACAAGAGAACTTGACAAGGAGCCCTCGCTGCATTGCTCTTCTATTTATACTAATACATCATGGTCCATGCTACAACAATATTAATCAGCTCTTATATCCATGTGTTCACCTTATGTCTTCTTACTAAGGCCACCATGCTATATACATGTATCTTGACATTATACTCTTAATCTCTGCTGTACACCATGAGGAACCATTGTCCCTTGATATCATTCCTAACCCT
>Ga0157364_1008885_pt1 | contig 10414 bp, 7 predicted proteins | sample AttsexASBM2_FD_111476 | JGI IMG/M metagenome (GOLD analysis project Ga0157364, IMG submission 111476) | Fungus gardens microbial communities from leaf cutter ant in Ribeirão Preto, State of São Paulo, Brazil - Atta sexdens ASBM2 | ecosystem: Host-associated > Fungi > Mycelium > Unclassified ... | reverse complement strand
TATTTTCTATTTTAATTTAACAATTAAAACATTAAAATATAATATTGTGGAAATTTTATCTTAAGAAAAATTTCTAAAAATATATTCTTTTTTCTTTCTATTACATACGGCTTTTTTTAGTATGTTCTTTATACAACAAATCTCGCCGTTAAATATCATTATTATATCGAAGGTCATAATATTTTTTATCAAGTATATCTTAACGCAACACACAATCTGGTATTACGTACGTCGTTGTGCTAAAAAAAATTTTTTCCGAGAAGTCACATAAAGTACATATATACCTTTATCACACATGCATGAAAATAACGCTCGTCTAAGGAACATTGCACAAAAGACGCGCTAAGAAAGCAGAGGCGTATAAATTTGCGGGGTGATGCTTGAGATGTGCGCACCGATCGGAACATCCCCTTTGAGGTATTCATCGAGGGAGGAAGAGCAACTTCCTCTCCGCTGCTCGTTCTACTTTCTAGCGTGGCATTAAACGAGGCGAGCAAGGGTTTGATAGATGTCTCGCAAATACTCGGTTTTTAAGAAATTGGTAGTAATTGTTATATACCTCGAAAATCTTAATCTTTCGATAAGGATATATATTATATAATATCTGTTACGCATTTCAATCTCAATATGTAGTAAAAATTTATAGAAATTATGTAACTCTGTTATGTTTTGCGTAACGTAAGCATTATAGAAATCATACTTTATACGATAAATAATGTTATACTTAATAATGTTACAAGTATAGATTGTAATTTAACCTCAACTCTATTGTGTATTATTTACACGATTATCATAACAAATAGAAAAAATAATGAAGAAGAAATTATAAAATAAGAAAATAGTCGTGAAAGTAAAAATATAACAAATAATATATAAATATATAAATTTGTATATATTATTTCTGACAATGTTAATCATATATATTAAGTTTTTATCCAAAAATTAAATAGAAATTGATGAGATACTCGAATTAAAAATTAGAATCATCGTAAGTTCAGGATCAAATTAAATCTCAATTTGTTTGTAATGGTTTTACTTTTTAGTTTATAATTTACAGTTCATATAATAAAATTGCGTTATAAAAAATCCGAATATAATTTTCAGTATAATTTTATTATAAATACGCAGTTTTATGTAATATAAACGTTTTACATTATTCAAATATGATTGATCACTATTTCTATTTTTCCAGACGTACATGTATACAGAGTGTTCTAAAATATATAGGAGCTAGCTTTGGTGTGCAAATAGAGCAAACTAAATTTAATCGAAAAGTCTTGTACTATTTTGTAATTTTCGCAATAATTAATGATATTATTAATTTCTAACGAATCTCGTGTATTCGCCCAGCCCATCGCCAAATGCAAGCACGCAGCAAGATACGATCGCCCAACGTGTTGTTTTTTTTTCACTGCGCATAACTATAATTGTCGCTTATTGCTTATAATAAACAACTCCTGCGTTTCTATTACGACAGGTGAATGTGCATTTTATTTAATGTGACCTGCTTATTTGGATTTTTAGAAATTAGCAATTTTTAGAAATTAATCTCTCTTACCTTTTGCAAAAATTGCGAAATAATAAAGGATTGTTCGACTCAGTTTAATCTTTATACAAAAAATAATTTTAAATATTTTGAAACGTCCTGTTTTGTGTACGCGCGCGAGCGCGTGTGTGTGTGTGTGTGTGTCATGTGTCGAATATCCTACCGTCACGTATGTGCATTCGCATAATCGCGCGCGCGCGCACACACATACATTATTCCGCTTCACAATTCCCGATATTCCACGCAGATTACAATTGTTGCGTGCATACCGACACGCCGACGCCAAATAACTTGACTACTCTGTGTTCGCAATCCCTTCTATCCCAATCTATCTTTCAGCGTGAGAGTGGATGGGGTTGGCTGCGTTTATGAGGCCGTGGGTCCGAAATTGAAAAGCATCCAGCTTCACGAAAGGAATTGCAGGGGAAGGGCATGCAGCAGTCGCCGACAAGCGAAAGAGCGTATCAGAGGGTAATCCTATTGGTAGATGCCGTCGTCGCGACGTCCCGGCGTCATTGGTCCATCCACGATCCGGGCGTGGCAACTTTCATCTGGAGGGGTTGTAGCATTCCTGGCAACGATTACCAGAAAGCAACTAGGGGTTCGCGCGACGGCAGGAATCCAGCATGGCGGCGACCCAGCAACCTCTAGACGGCGTCGAGCTTTCACCCACCACAACCACCGCTGCCATCGCCATCACAACGATGCTCAGCGTCGCGTGGCTTCGGCCGTTACCAATTGCTCGCACCCACTCTCCTCGAATCTCGCTCGATTTGTCCGGGAGAATACTTCAGGAGTCGAAAGTTCGATCGTTCAATTAATTACTCCGTTAGCATCTCCTTTTGAATGCTGTCTCTTCAGTGAAAACAACAAAAAAGATTCCGTGTCAGTTCAATTTTTTTTAAATTGAAATATTTGTTTAGAAAAACTCAAATTTTTTAAAATAATATAATGTTGATAAATATAATTTATTGTTTACGTAAATGTAGTGTGTAAATTAAGATTCTGCATTTTATTTAATAATCTCGCTAGTTTTAATACGTAATTTTCTTTTCCATAAGCTATTCAATAAAACTTTTATATCACAAATTGTGAATCAAGAATTAATCAAGTAAACGTTTCTCAAAAGTTTTTTTTTAATCTAAATTATAAAATAGAAAAATTTATTTAATTGTTATTATTAAGTTCCGTTTATAAATGTTTGCTTGTCAATTATTTTACCATCTTTCGAGATTTGATCTTAACAATGTTACAATGTAATCGCTTTGATACCAAATAGTCTGAAAAAAATGACGATGAGTTAAACGTTATGATATAGTTGCAATGTTGCTGAAGTTTCAAAATATGTTTCTTGCTTACTAAAATTAATCTACGACAAATCGAAAAAGTCTAGGCATCAGCTCATCGTCATTTTTTATCCAGACTATCCGATACCAAAGCAACTCAGCAAGACAGCTTTGCCGTCGTGTAGCCAACGATCAACAATTGCACCGTCGCTCAGGTAGGCGTCGTTTCCCGTGACAACGTCTCGCTTCGGTAGGGGGTAGTTTAGTCCGGGTCGTCGGGGGTGGGAGAGACCAGGCGTCATCAGAGAGGATCGAAGGGGTCGGCGCAGGCGCTTCAGCCTGACGACGGGCGTCGTGGCGAGGCACGCGTCAAACGTGGAGGCTTATAGGTTAAATCCTCCCGCTCCTCGTTTTTGTCGTTTTTCCGGCATTGCCTCCTGATCCCGCCTTCAAAAGTGCCGGCGGACCAATCGGCGTCGGGCGCTGCTCGCCCGCTGCCTCCGACGGCACGGCAAGCGCCACGACGACGTCGACGGCGGCGGCGGTGGCGACGACGCCAACGTCATCCACGGGTAACAGCAACTCGCCCGACAGATCCCGGATAGGGATGCCGCAAACGTCATACGCCAATCTAACATCAACGAAGGATCGTTCCGCTTACGCGTCAATCTCGAAGCGGAACGTCGATAGCGCGTAAACGTTTACCCCTGGCTCGATCCTAATCACGTATCAAAATATCTTTTCTCATCTCACGTTCAATATCGCGTAATCGCGCCGTCTGAATCGAGCCTCGTAATTTTCGGCTTTTTTGGAATTGCCAAAGTGTTCCATTCGCTGATACCGGTGATTATTGAATTAGAGAACTAGACCATAGATTGAATCGGACGGTTAAAAAAGTTGGTGATAGAATAAAGAGGGTGAAAATCAGTGATTAAAAGAAGTGATCTACGTTTTACAGTGTAGATTTTGAATCTTAAATTGCTCTGCCCGTGAGTCTGCATAATCTTTAAATGGCCATGAGCATATTAATTTACTTTGAAAACACGATTTTTAATAAAATCTGGATCAAGTTCTCGTCACTAAGAAGAACGAAAAACTTTTTGGTAGAAATAAAAACTATATTAATAAGATGGTTACATTATTAAAGAAGACTAGAAAGGATTACTATTTAATTGATATTTACTTTAGAAAAGAATTTTTAGAAAAAAATATTTGAAATTATCTTTTTTTAACTTCAAAATATTAATATCAATTAAAAAATTCTTAGAAATAAGATTTCCTAAATTATAAGAATAAAACGTCAAATTTATTGCAATATTTTGTTCGTAAAATGTAAAATTGCTTAATCTTCATCGAAATGATCAAATTAAAAGCATAGACTAATTTTACAGATATTTCATATAAAATAAGTTAGTTTCGCTAGGTTGCAAGACAAACATGTTTAACAACGTTTATATGTTTTATATTTTATATTTTATTGAATTTTATCGTTAAATCACGGTATAAAGAAGTTGTATAACGATTTTAGCGCGTTTGACATCTGATAACGAATGCTTGAGGAGGCACTATGAACGGGGCAGCGACAGTCACGGCGACTGAAGATCATCAGCATCAGCAAACACAGAATGAAACGACTTCGGAACATCCACGGAGTCCCGCCAGTCCACTGAGTGCTAGACACGGTGAGATAACACAAAAAGTATATTTAAATGTTGAAGATATAATAAGATTATATACATATGAACATTTAATAAATTTTCAAAGCTTTCATATTATGCAGAAAAATCAAATTAACTCGAGGTTTATAATGTTTTAACCTCTAAATGGTACATTGATTTATAGTTTTCATGCACACATTTCCGTGCTTTATTTATATTTGTCAATAATTAGTACGTATATACGTGGAGCGTAATATAAGTGAACAGAAAAAAGGCGTGGTTTAATTAATTGGATAATGGCTTTAAGGAAGGATAATGATTTATTTATTTAATTTTTAATGAATTATTAACGTTGAACAATTTATTATAATTTAAAATTTATTTATAGCGTATGTCAAACACACGTGTTAGCATACATATTTTCATATGCAATATGTACAGATATAAAAGCTCTTACAATTTTAACTACCAATATAAATATAATATTTAAGTATAATAAAAGTATAATAAAAGTTTTGCGAAGAATAATTGAATTTATTATTAATTTATTTAGCTGTTTATTGTAAATTATTCATATTATTATTTTTTGTTGCTATTTTTTGTTCTTTATTTAACCTCGATGATGGATATGGTGAACTATGATATATGAAGCGTTATCATGCATGTTAAAAAGAAAGCATGTATTTGATAGGCGGAATACGTAGATGTATAATACATCGTAACGCATCTCAACACTTTTAACACGTGGAAACTAAAAATAAAGATAATTATCAATAAATGATAATAAAATAATAATATTGATTTATTAAGACAAGATTTAAAAAATTAAATGAAAAAGATTTGTCAATCGGAAAAGAAGCAATGATAAATGTATATGTATGTACATATATATTGCAATTTTTGAATGATTGAAGATGTTTAGATATATATTTCACAGTCTAATTTTCTTAATATTGTCGCGACATTTCTTTTACGGCATAATGTAATACGTAATATTGCGTAATGTAATGCGTAAACTTGCTTCAAAGCGCGATTCTTCTCCTTCCGCTCGCGTCGGGTCATCCGAGATTTGATTATTCTAATGGTATAATGGCGTTGCCTACGTGTTACCCTCTTTTTCCATTTATATCCTACCCCACGACTGTAACTCGTATAAAAGTCCATCGCGGGGTGAATCTGTGTGCATTCTATCCATTTGCTTCGCAATCCGTCGTTTCTTAGAGGAATGATTCTCTTTGCCCATTTCACTAATCTTTTCTTCAATAATTATGATATTTTCCAGTTTATTACACTCTAGAAAATATCGGTGTCGATTTAACATCTCTGATGTGTCTATATTATTCTCATCATGTTAAATCAACATGGAGTGGATTTAAAACCTCTGGTATTTATCAACATCATCATGGTGTGGATTTAACACCATGATTGTAGATTTAACATCCATGATGTTAAATTCACACTATGTTGGTGTAAATTTAACACCAACACGATAAAATTATATAGACATCACATGATGTTAAATTCGCACCGCTATTTTTTACAGTATACAGATTGTCAATGATTCAAAATACGCATATACATGTATATATACGTATATAATACATATCTTCTTATTACAATTCTGATTTTTTACCTCTGACATTAAAAATCTTATCTAATCTGAAGTAAAATCTAGATAAACTTTATTTAAGTGTAATTAATTTTTATTTATTATATATACATGTAATGTATGTATTCTGCTTCCTTTTTTTACTTCTGTTTATAATTGTTATATAATTAGCACATCGGATGCATTCAGTAAAACGCAACAGCTTGCAATCATTTTAGGATTGTCTACTGAACAGTCCTAAACGCATTCAACATTTCAATATGTTCACTCAGCAATTGCCATTGATTTCCAGCAAATTGAAACTCAGCGTACACTTACGCTGAATCTCAATCAAAACGCATTGACCAAAATGGCTGTCTCCAATGTATTATTCTTGAAAGTACAATATACGTATGTGACAATGTAATTAACAATTTGATATAAACATTTTTAATGCACATGAAAAGTTCCTACCGTCTGTCAATGGATTAAAAATGTGTATAAATAATAGCTTAAATATATTTTATGTATAATATAAGTAAGAAATATTTTCTGCATATAAAAATTAGATTCTTTTATATACTCACTGTGCTAATATTATATTACTCACAATAGCTAATATCATAAGAACATTTAACAAAACACTTAATGTTGCAATTTATCAGTTGCGCAACAGTTGCGTTCTGCTGAACGCATCCATTATGTTCCTCTATCTATATAGTTGTAGTATTAACTTGTATTTATTTATTAAATACTCGGTAAATAACAGTATTAATATTACATGCCAACGTTAAATATTATGATTTCAGTAACACTACTTTGTTACCTTTAATAACAAATGAAAGATTTGTTCTTTCTTTCTGGTTTTTAAAAAATGAGTGTACACGTACACTTTTGCAAGGTAGCTGTTTTTTTATTTGTATTTTTTAAGAGTAATTATGTAATAACATTTATAAAGTAACATGTTTCTTTTAGTAAAAATAGTAAAAGCGTAAGAGATGCTTACTACTATTGCATTCGCGATGTATTGTTGAAATTAGCAAAATCGAAAACGAGGAACAAATTTTTTTTATCTTTCTAACTGGTACAATCCCTGGTCCCATTCACAATCACTCCCTCTAGCTTTTCCCGATGATCCTATAATACGAGGGCGCAGGTGGCGCCTTGCCATCCACCAGCATTGATATGCTAATGAAATTTGATGCCCCTGCTTTCGCGTGCGTTACTCTCGGCGCGGGTGGCTTATAGTGGGTGTGTATTTTATATTGGGCCATCATTTTTCTCCTTTCAGTTAACCCCGCACGATCGACAGATTGCACTGGAACGAGATTTGATTAGCTTAATGCCATAATTTGCAATCGCGTGTATGTATATGTATGCGATATTCTTGAGATATATGTACGTACTTTTTAAATATATATATATATATATATATATATACTATATATGAAACTAATTTAAAAATGAAATAACGATTTTACAATTGTTTATAATACTGTAGTTATGTAATCCACAACCTAAATAATAATCGATTGTCACCATTTATGAATAAAAAGATAGTCATCATATATCGATCATATCTCAACATATTATTTACCAAAAAAGGATCTTATCAACAAGATCGAACAAATCCTTTATCCAAAGATTGAATCAGCACTTTAGAATATTCTAGTAATCGACAGGATTAGGGTGTATGTTAACGAGTTCGAAAAGCTCGTACGCTTATACAAAGTCACGTGAGTTAAATTACAATAAGATTAACATCGATCGCCTGACGTGATTTGATAATGATCAGAAACGTTTCAACAATCAAATTGTTTGAGTAGCAAACGTATTCGAAAATACTGATAAGGTTTGGATTTTCGAGATGTTGAGGGGATGAGAAATTTTGACAAAGGTAGAGTATCTCTTTTTCGGAACCGCAAAGTTACTGTATTTGATAGCTTCACAGGCACCCTAAGGAAATCTTTGTTCTTCCTTTGCATCCCCGAAGGCTTACCAATGGATTGCGAAGGCAAACAATATTTACATCGGGAAATGAGTTTGGAAAAAGCTCAGGAAGTAAGAGCGCTCAAATATAAATATTTATATCAAATGAATGAAGGGACGATTCCTCTGTAATACGACGTAGGGCAACACGCGTCATCAACTTGCAGAATTACTTCAATTAAAATTTTCGGAACTTATCATAACTTTTCGTCCGTATGCAATATATACATTTTTATAATATAAACGAATATCAATCTGGAATATTTATATAACTACATCAAACATATTTTTCAAACATTTTTACTTAACATAAATATACTTAGATTGTTATATCATAATTAAACATCATTTTGTAACAGAGCGATTACATTTTGCTCTATTTTTATTCGCGTCTAATAGTAAGTTCGTTTCAATTAAAGTACTTTTGACAAAAACTTTTTACAATCCTGGAAAATGTATAGCGAAGAATACGACGAAATAATTGAATTGATGACCATATAATAAAGAGGATTACATGATCCAGTGTTATGCCTCCTCGATAATAGAAGCCACCCTTAGCAAATACTCACAATCAGTTTAAATTCAATTCTTAAACTCGTATCGTTTCAAGATGAAACCCGTCATGAAATCGGTCTTAAGCCTTTTGCTTAGTCTTAATCATTCCTACTTATACAGATTATCAACATCAAATAGTAATATTGCCCCTTAATGAAGACAAAACTAATTTTTAATGCGGAAAACCGTGTATGTGAGAAGCGAATTCGTTCTTCAAATCGAAATCGAATCCGCGGATTGTGAGACTATGAACCAAGCGCGAAGCCAACCGACGCGACGCGACACACCTCGATTTTATTAGTCACGCCGCCGCCGGTGTCTTCAATAAAGCACGAGATCTCACCGGAATCGTATTTGTCAACCATCCGCAAACTTGATCGAAAACTTGTTTCGGCTTTGTTAATTCCGCGAGGTCAAATAAAATTCGTTTAAGATTTATTATATGGATTGATAGGATGATGCCAATGTAACTTCTAGCTCTAGTTTTCTATTAAGAGAAACCTTAAATCTAATTTACCCAACATTTCGTAGTTATATGATATTCTTTTACCTTTTTGAGGCCATATGTCAGAAAAATTTTCTAACATTAAGAGGATATCAAAAGAATAAAATATTTTTTTTTAATACAGAAGACTCCAACTCGATTTTCATACGTCTTTTTATATAAAATAATATTGAGTTGTCCGGAAAGAACGTGCCGACTAACCTATATAATTTACTAAATGTATACTAAAATTTAAATCTTCTGCGTTTCAATTTTCCAAATCGGCACGAACTTTCCGGACAACCCAATATTTCTTTCTTACAAATAGGGTGTCCATCTCGTGGCGAGGCTACGTACTTATTTCTTAGCGTATCCCTTTATTTTAAAAGACTATTCAAGTTACTGTAGTGAAATTTCCTATGAAGGAATTTACTCTTGGTCATAACCTCCACTTTTTTTTATAGATGAATACGTATTATAGATACAAACATACACTTCGTGTAAAATTTTTCGCTTAAAAGAAATGTTAAGAGGATTTCGCCGCTCGTCAATAAAACATTTTTTTTTTTTAGTAAATGTTAGATGGTATGCACAATTATTTGATGTGCGATCGGATATTTGCCGACCCTTGTTCTTCGAAATCAATCAAGGATGTAGCGGGGATTTTACGATCTACCCTGGCTAGGGTTGGTCGCCCGAAACTGCGAAAGGGATTTCTGGGATTAAGTCGAAAGTAACGGTCGACTGCTCGAAATGAAAACGCCGAACTGATTGTGGAAAAATGATATTTTGATCATAAATCTCGAGCCTTTCATCGTATTGCCAAGAAGCGGTTCTGCGATCGAAAAAGATAATGAATTGCCACAGTTAGATATCTATAACTGCAGTTGAGGAAATAATCCGATTTTATTTTTTTCCGCTTAGTCGCGATATGACGATATATAAAGAATTATATTGATTTCGTTCAAAATAAAGTAATTATATTTAATATGTAATAAATGAAACTAATTTTTATATTATGCACAAAATTGTAAAAAATTATAATGTTAAAAACTGTTAAAAACTGTTGCCTTTTTGTCTCATTGAAAATGTAATGAATTAAATTAATAGAAATATGTAAATGCCATAAGTAATTCAACTAAATTGGAGCTCGTTATAATTAAAACTGTAATTAAAGTTATAATCACAGGTAAGCGCGAGGTAATTTAACAATCGAACGATATTTTCAATTAAATTGCGCAAGGATCAAACTAATATTATTAACAATTCCAATTTTATTTTATATTTGTAATTTGCGTGCAAATATCT
>Ga0157364_1008884_pt1 | contig 10414 bp, 4 predicted proteins | sample AttsexASBM2_FD_111476 | JGI IMG/M metagenome (GOLD analysis project Ga0157364, IMG submission 111476) | Fungus gardens microbial communities from leaf cutter ant in Ribeirão Preto, State of São Paulo, Brazil - Atta sexdens ASBM2 | ecosystem: Host-associated > Fungi > Mycelium > Unclassified ... | reverse complement strand
TTCTTGTTGGATTAATAATTTATAATTTATTATTTTTATTAATAATTTATTATTTTTCATAAAGAATAAAATAGACTGTATGTTTCTTAAAATTACCAAAAATTGTATTGTGTATTGTGGTAAATTCGATCACTCAAACGCACTACACTGGATCAGTGCATATTAAAAGCTGCTTTATAAACTATCTCAATGCAGTGATACGATATAACTTGACAATGAAATGATATATATATATATATATATATATTTTAAATAACGTGATAATATGATTAGTCGAGACTATTAGACTAGATAGTTAGTCGTTTAAAATATTTATATATTTTTACATTTAACTTTACTAATTTTATGCAAAGTAGCTTTTAGAATGCATTAATCTAATGTAGTGCAAGTGACCGAATTTGCTATTAATTATAGAAAACATATCATCTAAAAAATAAGCAAAAATTAAAAATTGCATTGTTTGGATACTCAAAAAGTATTCGTACAGTCGAGACACTTAGCTTCTAAAATCAGGAATACATACGAAATTCGTTTCCTTATGTAAAAACAGAATGTATTCATTGTATAAAATTGTTAATTAATGTTTATTTTCTATAAATAAGACTTTTTTTTATAAAAAATTTCCTTGTACGAATACTTTTTGCTCTCACTGTATATCATTCTTAAAGTTTTCAGAGAGATAATAAATTTTACAAGTGACATATTTTAAATTATCGTTTTTGTGAATAAAAAGAAGAGAATTTAGAATTAAGACAGTTTTGATAATCAAAGTTAAAAAAAATTGTTTTATTTTGAATTTAATAATTTTAGCTATTCAAAATATATATGAATTGTTGCTATTTCAAGTTATGTGATTTGTGACGAATTATTTTGGATTTATTATAATTTTGTAGGATAGGATCAGAATCACAACTGAAAAAGATTTTTATGAGTTGTGAAATAAAAATTCTAAACGACATTTGGTTATATTTTTAAAAGTACATATTTTTACCGATATTATTTAATTTTTTTATTAAGTTGAAAAATACTTCTTCCCTCTTCTGAAAAATTTAATTTTTTTAGTTATAGTAAAAGGAAACAATATTATTTTTAGCTGCTAATTTTCTAGATTGCTAGAAAACTAGCACGTTAATTACTAATAAAAGCATCGTGTAAATAAGTTTATTTTGTTGCTTGCTTCAAAAAGAAATTATATGAGAATATCATTGATTAAAATCGATAAATTTTATTATGTTACTAATGTTAATTTTTCAATTAGCTTTCACACATAATAACATATGATTTCATCAGTCTTCTATTAATCTATCTTAATCATTTAGTAAATCATTTTTTCCATAAAAATGATTAACTATAATTATGTATCATTCATTGACATTATAAATCTAAATATATATATATATCTTTGCGCAGCAATTCTATTTGCGCTTTACAAGTATTTGAATTAAATATTTTAATGTGCAACACTTTCATGAATATTCTAAATAGGATGAATAGTCTAAATGGAAAATCAAGGAAAGGAAATTTGTGGTACATGTTTAAATAACATTTGTACAGTATAAACATTACGGACGCCGTTTCGAGAAGTCGCATTGATTTTTCTCTCTCCTCGTTTTCGCAAGCAGAAAAATGGAGCGCTGTTCGGAAACAGGAGATGGATGGCTCGCGATATATCAATGAATACGAAGGCGCGAAACGTTTCGGATGCGGGCAGGGTAGCACGGAGAAAGGAAGTAAAAATCGAACGTACGATCGAGGAGAGAACGCTAGTGGCAGCGAGGGCAACCGTTCTTCACCGCGGAATGTCGAAGTGTCTTGGATCGGAAGTCGAGTGCGTTCAATCGTTAATCATGGCGGTTGCGCGAAAAGAAACTCCCATTCGCAATCCGTGCCAGTCCGATTGTATGTACGCGTTTTTGTCGGAGGTCATGTATACCGGCAGCCACTATCGCGTCACCGCCGTCATCCCCCTCGGTGTATATTGTATCAGCGTATTGTTGACTCGCACACATTTTCGTTGTGGCAACCTATAAATCTTCGGCGTTTCCTCTTACAAGCCATTACCGAACGTGAACTCGCGATACTTGTGCGCGACCGTAAGACGACGGAAAGTAAGAAGCCATTGAGTGGCTCGAACGTGGCTGGAATTAATTTCATCTCTCGCCATGCTGTTAGCACTCACGCAACGACGGGGAATGAATCGCTCTGCACCTGTCTAGGAAAGAAAGAGAGAGAGAGAGAGAGAGAGAGAGAGAGAGAGAGAGTTGTCGCAAAATATATTATAGGAGAACGGGAACACTGTGACGCTTCAATGCCTTTCTCATTAGTTTACTCTTTGTCCGATTTGTCGAAATTGTAAAAAGCGTTACACATCGGACATTAGCGTGTCGCCTTAAAATGCTCTAGAAAGTTTGAGAAAATTGAGGGATTCTTTTACTTTTCTAAATAGAAATAATCTATTAATTTTTGATTTTTGGATGACATTTAAACGGCGCCAAACGTGACACTAATGTTCTCAATATTGAATGTTGTGATGTTTTTAAATATCAAGATTTAATGATGAGACGAAATTTTGTTTTTACTTCATTTTAAATAAATTTTACAGAGGTCTGGTTTAAAGTTGTCAGAATTAATGAAAACAGTGAATATTTAGAACATGATATTCTATTCAGCGCTTTTGCTATTGAAACTTTAAATTGAATCCGCATTAATAAGAACAATATATTTAATAAATTATTCTGTAGTAATTCGCAATTGTTAGGATAAATTTAGATACTGAATGCTTTGGTAGAACTGGCTAAAAAGAACGAGATCTCGGTTAATTACCATCGAGAGTTACATTTTGTACGACGAGCGTGCAGACATAACGGAAGTAACAGAGATTTGTGAGGGCAACGAGAGAGGAAGAGCAATTCTAGAGAAACATACGGAAAGAGATCGTGAGACAGAGGGATAGAAACGAATGGGAAGGGAGAAGAGACAAGCAGGAGACGTTGAAGCGGAGACTGAAGAGAGGAGATGACCGAACGAGATGCTCTTTGAGACACTGAGAGCTCCAATAAAGCCGGACCAATTACTGACTACCGTCCTTTCCCATTCCCTATTGATTTGCATTCAAATAGATGTTATACTCTAAGTAGACGGATCCTAATGGATTATCAGTTCGAGTCATCGCGAGCTTCAAAGCTTTCCCCTTTCCTGCTATTACAGAACCGCCTCCTTTCCAATCCTCGTATATCCACTGTTTCATCCATTTCCTAATGAAACCTCGGAGTGGCCCTTTTTCTAAACTTACCTAATGATCAGCTCGAAACTTATCCCGTCCATGTACACACCGGTCAAAGTCGAAGAGGAATTACTCCCATGACCGTAGGAGAGATCGCTGCTTGCCGGAGTATCCTCTTGGAGAAGTAGTTAATGGAGTTGGGAAGAACTCGAAATTGAATGCCCGCTTTAGCTGATCGCGTAATCTTCTTGCCAAAAAAGTTTCTTCAACAACGATCATTCTATCGAGTTTTAAATTTGCACGTCTAAACGATTACGAAATAACATTTCGCAAGTAAATCAGTTAATACTTAAATAATAACTACGTCTTCAGTGAAAAAAAAATAGAGATTAATTATAATTCCTGGATGTATTCAATTGTGAATATCCTTCATAGCTTATCTTTTTTCATTTGGGATATATTGTTTAATCCTGGCTAATTATTCTTCAATAAATCATTCATCTTTTTCTCTTTAAAATACGATTCGTAACGGTTCGAAAGTTATGACACGCATTCAACAAGAATTTATCATGACGGTAATAAATTTTAACGGAATCGTCGTATACGCATATATGGAATACAAGAGCGGTCACGAACGAACGCGAGGGAGATGCCCCTCGTGCGAATTTTCATATTTATATTCCGGCTTTTCGAGCATCGCATACCGACATGTTCACGTACGGCGCACTTGTCGACGCGCCATTCTGCAACGGCGGACCCGAGTAATGAGTTAAAATGAGTTTGGAATAATCGCGAAGCCGGGCCGGTTCCGCGACGCGACGGCTAGAACGAGAAGGACGTGTCCCTCGGGCAGAGAAAGAACCATAGGTAACGGGGTAGACAGGGAGAACGGGAGAGAGCGAGAAAAGCAAGAAACACAAGGTCCCTATGAGAGTAAGGTCGAGGTGGACGAAGGGGTGGCGGATAGAAGGACTTTGTGCAGAGAGCGTGTGTATGCCTGCTGGTATGAGAGAGAGAGAACTGGAAGCGCGTGTCCGGTATCTGGCTCGCTAATTAGCTGCAAGGTGGGATAAAGAGTGCCCGAGTCGAAAACATTAAAGCCAGCAGTGGGGTGGAAGTGTAATGGACGTTGACGTATGGCCTCTATAGCTACCGAGTAGCCGGGGGTGATGTCGACGAAGAACTCGGCAACGACCTGCTATATACTCGGAGTGCTCCAAGTCCGCGACACGACTCGGAAAGTTAAACCACGTCGGCGATCGCCTGCAGTGATCTCGCGAGAAACGATAAAATGAGCGGTAAAATCCGGAGTAAGATAATATCTCAACCGGACGTCTGACAGAGTTTTTATCTTGTAAATTAATTTTCAAGAGAGAAAGTATTCTAATGATTATTTAATACGTTATAATATGCAAATTATTTTGCTTAGTTCGATCGTGTATATTTGCAAGACATCTATACTGCTGTTTGAGAGAAGTCGAAGTTTAATTATACTACTTCTCAGAAACTTGAAAGATCGATACGTACGTGTCATGTTTGCATGGAGTTGTATACCGTACACATTTCTGGTTATAATCATGTTTCGAAATTGTTGCAATATAACTTGGAAAAATAAATTATTAGTTGGTAACGTAGCTCGAGGTTGCAAAGTCATACAACTTTCTCGTGTAGCGATGTACTGAAAGTCTTTCGATTCCTTCAGAAAATGTCGTGGAGAACTGAGAAATACATATTCCACACTTCAGGCATGTTGCATCTCTAAAAGTGCAACGGATTATCCGCACAATCTTTATCGAGTAATGTATTATCTGCAACTTCCACTATCTCGTGAAAAGTCGACTACAATGTAGCGCAGCGTTTCACGCATAATTGAAAGCAGATACGAGAAAGCAGGCTACATAAAGGTCACAGGACATTGTTATCGAAGTATGAATTATACATGTAGTGTAATCGTAACTTTCGACACGGGGTGTTATCGGCGAAAATGTTAATGCGTCCTAGCGGATTCTTCTTGATGACCAAAAAGTTGAATCGACGAGAAATCATGGCTTCGCCGTGGCAAATGGACAGTGATTTTTCATAGCGAACACGAGGATGAAATCGGATTTATTTCATAGAGCTCACAAGTTGCCATTAATTCACGCAGCGCATCGGCTCGATGTGCATAGATGATAGTTACGAGCATTCGTACATTCTCACCCGTACGACGCGGTATCGTTCTCGCATGGAAGTCTGCAGTGTCTGCACGCGTAGGCGTGGGGGATCGCGCCAGGGTGATTGCTTTACGACGACATTATTTGCGCTAACTCATGGCACCGCGCATAATAAAGTGCATGGGGTCAACGATAGGTAAATCCGCTTCTCCCTGGCCTCTTCGCCGTGGTCGTATTACATTCTACAGAATCCGCACCTGGGAGCTCGTCCGAGGAGGCCGACGAGAGCGTTATTACATTAGGGGGTTGTCGGGGGTGTGCTCGGAAAAGAAAGGTGGGCTCGGCCTCATGGCGTAGTTAAATCCTCAGTCGGACACACTTCATGTACAAACTGAACATAAAAAGGATTCTTTCTTCTTTTTTTTCCTTTCTTGCTCGTTCTCTGACTTTGTCATTCGCGTCCCCGCATGAATATGTGGAGAGACAGGAAAAGTCACGCGAGAACAGGGAAGACATAGTCGAAGAGATGAGTAACGGAGGCTAAAGGGGATTCGGTCGATGGCTGAAAAGGGAGGATACGAATTGGTTGGTTGATTCGGAACAGGCAGAAAGGGGAGATAGGTTTGGTCGGTCTGTCGGTCTGTCGGTTGAGTTATACTATCTTTCATGTAATTACTGACATAAAATGTCAGAAGATTTTCGTTTTCTCCGTTGCTCCTTGCTCGCAACCTCCTCTCTGTCGCTCTTTGATTCTCTCCTTCTCCTTTCATCCTCTTAACCCGCACCTCCTCTCGCTCTTTCTTTCTATTTCTCTCTTTGCGCCATACTGCCTTTTCTCACTCTTTCGCATTTCTTTTCTCTTCCACGGAGTAGAAAATTTTCAATTCCATTCATGTAAATTATTGTAGCGCACCGACTCTCGACATGTGCAACTTGTATTAATGACGCAGTAAAGGAGCAGACGAGCGGAGAGCTGCCCATTAGCGGATGAAAGCGGAGGGCTCTCAGCGCATAGCCCGATAATAGCCCGACTTATACCCGCCGAGGTTGCGTAGTTTAGCCCGCGTTAACATTACGGGTCCGCGACGTACCTCTGCCCTGCCTCTTTGCCTCTTCTCTGCCGATCCGCCTCTGCCCTCTGCGCGATATCCTTGGCTGTTTGCCCGTTCCTATTTTGCGATATATTTCTACTTTTAACCCTATCCATGCGTTCCATCACGGTTTGTGTCTCCTGTTTATGTGAATTTTCTCACATCGGCACGCAAATTTGCGCTTGGATTGATTCAAATGTACCTGTTTAATTCTTAAAATAAACCTCATTAAAAATTTAAAAAACTGGTATGAAAGACTTAAAGAACGCGCACATTTAAACATCCATATCAATAGATATCTAAAGATAAAATAAGTACTTGCTTTAGTTTGTACAAAATAATATAATATTTCAATATTGATGAAAAATGTAAAAAATATGTTTATGAAATATTAGACTTATGACGAAAATTTTTGTATCTTTTATTTGAATTTTTATATATAAATATTAAATTTTTATAAGGATAAAAATGTCTTTAAAAACTTGTATTGTTAAGTCTCTCCAGCCAAATGTTGTAAAGCTTGAAACAGGATAGGCGAGTTCGGACATTAATGTCGAACAAAGTTTCAAGTGCGATAACAGGAACCGAATGCACGATGCGAGGAAGGAAGAAAGCGCGTCTTTAAATTTCTTTGGAATACTGTATTGCTACGAGACTGCGGTTTCAGTAGCAACGACTGTATCACGGACACGCGGTAGTAGTAACGGTATTTCTTTATATCGGTTTGAATTTATCCAGTCGACTCGAATGTGCTGTGTGCACACGTGTACATGTTCCGGTAGGTAGATATGAATCCAGGTTCGTTATTTCGTTTCTTTCATGAAAATCAAGATGAGTGTATTTCATGGACACGTTAAGTCGAACTATCGGTTAGCGTTATCGTGTTGTAGAAAAACGGATTCAATAACCGCGAGTCTGATAACAACGACTCGTTCTTGTTTGAATTCAATGAATTCTCTCCCATGGAATTATACAATGTCACGAAGCAAATCAAGCAATCGTTCAATGAGTAATCAATTTGAAGAACAGACTTTCAATGCATTTTGTTTAAAATAATAATTTTTTTAGTTAGAAATGGTGTAGAGTTCAATAATATAAAAAACACATATTAATTATAAGCTATTTTGGAATATTTAAAAAGCATTTTTTCAAGCGTCAATTTGTATACTGAAAAAATCTAGATATTTGATGTTCGCAATTTCCTTTAACTAGAGAACAAACAAAATGCATTTGTTTAACATTATTAGAAATTATTTAGCAACTTTGTTTAATATTTTATATCTTACTGAGTGGCAAATGTTATTTTGTAAGTAAAAGAAATAGTGTTTTTTTTATAGATTTTAATCTCCTAAATATAAAATTATTGAAAATTCGTGGCATTTGGAGAATATCTTGAAAAGTAAGCAAGAATAATGGAATTTGTTTAAATATATCATGTTCATACTCAATTTTCAAGGTGTTCCCTATCGATCTCAAACTTTTTATTAACATTATATCGTATTCGGAAGATTGAAATCTAAAAAAAAAACACTATTTCCTTTAATTACACCTTGTAGGCACAAAAATCGGTCTTTTTTAAACATTCTCCTTTACTGTTTCCAAGAGATAGATAAAGAATTTCGGAAATAGAAAATTCTAGAAGATTCTTTATAAAAAAAAAACCCCACACGAAATATGAAATTATATCATAGAAAATTATTTTAAGAACGATGTTATAACTTAACTTCTAAATTTTTATGAAAAGATTGAATAAAATTTTTGATAAAAATTTTCCATTGAAAAGCAAGAAGCCTTAGGCTTACGAATCTTTAAACAGTTCTGAGAAATTCACTTTACATTAAGGAATATCTGGCATCCTGTTTCGTACGAGCGTGTTCTAAAAGGCAATCTAAATCGGCACAAGACCGATATCTCGAGACAGATAGCAAGACGTTCGGTATTGCCGATGTAACTACTGCGTTTGAGCAGTAGTCTGGAGCAATCTTCGCCGTTTGCGCTGCCGAGAACAGGAATAGATACTCGAGCGTGCTGCAAATGTTTAGCTGCTCGCATAACAGAATCCGCCAGGGGGTTGCCTCCTTACAAGGTCAGCAAGAAGATGATCCGGCCTCCGCCACTCTGCGTACACGGGATTGTACACAAGACGAGACTTATCATTAATTCTCAATGCGATTCTTGTCGTGTAATTCTTGCGATCGTTAAAGTACGATTACATCCTATCCGTGTGATACTAATTTGTCGAATATGAAGCATCGTTAAATATCACGGAGCATTGCTACATAGACTATCGATAAATCAGACCGCTCTATGTTATGCTTTCAGCCATGACAGTTTAAATTATGGCTACCCTGGTAGACATAGTATATTATGCAATTGACAATTATTTTTTTCAAATATTCAAATGATAAAATAGCAGTATACTTCCATATTATTAGCTTTTTATACAGAAAGAACGATTTTTCTGAAATATCTGAAAGTTTAGCTAGAGATCTGAAAATAATTTTGCTGAATCATAAAAATAATTATGTAGGACGCTCAAGCATAATGAGTAATGCTACAAAAAATAATCAACTTGAGCGTCCTGTATAATTATTTTGATAGTCTAACAAAATTATTCAGATCTAATTAAATTTTTAGATACTTCAGCAAAGTTCTTTTTTCATTCTTTCATGTATTGAAAAAAAACCTACATCAATTCCGGTTAAAAATCAGAATTTTCTAATTGAGTCTATTATAATTCTAATTCTGATTGATGTGATCAGTATCTTTTAGTTCGTCCATTTTTAACCAAATTTTTCTCAGTTCGTTCTCGTGGCGTTCGGTCAAGTAAATATTCGAAATAATTGTAATAGTTGCTAGATCTTTTACATTAACAAACTTGGCGAAGAGAATCTTGCGATGAAGGAGGCGAAGTAATATAACTGCAACGAGAGCATGGAGATGAGAGGCGAGATATATTCCTGACTTTCCTTTACCGGCGCGTCAGCCATCCTGCACTTTGTACTCCCGGTGACAGTCCGTGAGTTCTTCCACTTACATCCTTCTCGATGTGCACCGCCACTTCGCGTATATCTCCTCTCTTAATCCTTCTCCCATTCCCCTGTCTGCTCTCCTCTCGCGATCACCCGGAAAGATTCAAATCTCATTTCGTCAGACGCAAAACATCTATGTGGCTTGTTAAAACTCTTCCCGTCACGCGCGTACACGAATTGCAACGATTTTATTCCATGAAAAATTGTACGAAGGAATCGAATCCAGTATAATCTTAATAGGTTTTATTTCGAATGTCGCATACTTGTATACACTGAGAAAAAAATGTAGCCAACTAAACATTTACTTACAATTAATAAATATTTATTAGGTAAAAAGAATGTTAAATCAAATGTTTCTTATATTAAATAAATATGTCTTTATATTTAATAAATATTTAGTTGGCAATATTCAATTAAACATTTATTAAAACTAACTTATATATTTTTTCTTAGTGTACAAAGAAATGTACCATTTTGCACCTATCGGCAAGAATAATATAAAAAAGGGAGAATAGGAAAGATGATTTCCTACATAATATTGTATACACATTTAATTGTAAATTAATTAATTTATTAGTTTTTTTTTAATAAAAAAAGTAATTGATTAATTATTTTTTAAGAGAAATTATTAAATCCAATGTTAAATCAAAATTTGAAGAAAAAGTTTTATTTTTATTTCAATTAGAAATTCAATAATTGTAATTTTTAAATAATATTAAATTATACCATTGTAAAAAAGCACTTAAGATTAATGATAATAAATTTTGTATAGTATAAAGCCCGATGTACATAAAATACAGAACGCGAGTAAGTCGCAAGATTTTAGCGACCAGCCAATCTTGAATCGTCACTTTTAAAATCAACGCTTCAAATTGGCTGTCGCAACTTGAGATTGGCTTGCATGTAATCCTGGAT
>Ga0157364_1008883_pt1 | contig 10415 bp, 3 predicted proteins | sample AttsexASBM2_FD_111476 | JGI IMG/M metagenome (GOLD analysis project Ga0157364, IMG submission 111476) | Fungus gardens microbial communities from leaf cutter ant in Ribeirão Preto, State of São Paulo, Brazil - Atta sexdens ASBM2 | ecosystem: Host-associated > Fungi > Mycelium > Unclassified ... | reverse complement strand
CATACATACATATATTACACAATTTTCCGAGTGCACATTTTTTATGTAAGGTTTCATATATCAATGAGCGCGCTCATGAATTCTAAAAGTGAAGCACCGTTCGCTTTCATGGCACGATAGACAATACGTTTCGATAAGATGGTTATGTTCGATGAAATTAGACAAGAATAGAATTAATTTGTTTTAATTGCTGAGCGGCATTTATTACAATTTACAAAGATCTGTCATAATTTATCAAAAATTTTAATAATCAAAAATATATTTAATTATTGAAATAACTGTATGTTTTATCAAGCAAAACGTTTTTTGTTACAATTTTCGTTCGAAGCGAGATCAATCTCGATCGGATAACTCTTGGAGAATACTTTTCTGCCCTGAAGTGAATATTCTGATAAAATCGAGTCTTTTGGCCGCGAACGCATTGAGCTTCATCGAACTTCATAGAGTCCTTAGTAAACGATAACACGGTACGAGCATACCGAGGAGAGTAAGCTGGCTTAATCACTCACTCTGGCACTCCGCATGACAGACGGTGGCAACCGCGAGTATAATTGCCGCTGAAAACGAAAGATTCGTTATTGCTTTAGACAATATGTTTTGGTATTACGCATAGTTAGCTAGCTTACGTAACTTGGTGTGATCTGTGATAACCCAAGCAACAAGACTAGCGCTATTATATAATGGCTACGGTGATTGCAACTATCATTACCACCACTACCATCTCCATAGCGCGGCTCTAGCATAATGGTATTAATGTTAGAGATTGCTGATAATTGTGCTAGTTAATAATGCTATCCGATTAATAAAAAAAAATCCGCGCGACAGTCAGTCCATATTTTTCTGTTTGCAGAATAATTCTAATCTTTTGTTTTTGTAAATTGTAAGGTATACAAGAATTGGTAACAAAGAATAGAATATAGAAGTATAGAATATAAAATTGACATTCATGCAATGTATTTAGAAGGCACACAATATAGAAAAATATATAATAGTAAATGATAATATTTGGGAATTTAGGAATCAAACTTGGTCGTACACAATTTTAAAAGAATTTTGAGACATGTTAAGTTGCAAGGTGTAAGTACGCTGAAAAATTTTAAGAGGTAATTTCTCACATATCTTAGTTATTTTAATACACAGTGTAAAAGATCAAAAAGTTAATTACAATTTTTACGTACAAAAGTTATTTCAATATCGATAATAATTACATTTTATTCGTTATATTTATAATTTGCCATACAGCATAAGATAAATATTGCTGTAATTATTGTTTACAAGCGAATTATACTATGTAAGACTGTAAGAGGTAAGTGAACTAAATTAATATTCTTACACTTAGAAAAAAGCCATAGTGGTTATTGCCTATATACGTAGCAACTATATAAATGTATATAAGTTTTATATGTAGAATTAATGTACGTTGAACAAAATACATATTTTATAATTATTGTGACAATTAAATAGTTTATTTAATTATATACATTTTTTTAACTATATAAGTACACTAATTCTACTTATTAAACTCGTATAGTTGTCATCTTTATAGTTGCTATCATTATGCCTTTTTCTGAGGCTATGCTTGCGTACAGTACTTTGATAATTATTATATAGATATTTGCAGAATCTGTTATTATTAAAAAGATTTATCTTACAAGATTCTCTAGGGTAATATGGGTAATGGAATACCGAGTAAAAAATATGTGTAGAAGATATACATAGGAGTATACAAAAATACAGAACAGAGTAGAAAAGAAAAAGCACGAGTGATGTGCAGCAAGTATAAAAATATAGGTAAACTAAAGATAATAAAAAGTATTAGTAAATGCTTTTGCAAGTATTTTTATATGTAAAACTATTACATTTTGCAAGTTTCTTCGCGAATGAAACATTCTAGCAATAATTATCTATATTAGTGAAACAAAATAATTTGGAGATGACTGACGCACTTTTTCGAAAATACCTTCGCATTTGACTTGAAATACAGAGAACTTAAATTTTAAATATAATTTATAAAATTTTATATCAAAATTATTGATTTGTTAATTTGTTAACAGGTCGTACTATGTACGAAATGGTGAGTGTATAATATCAACCTGTGTATCCTTATTCCTACAGTCCTTTGTATTTCTCAAATGTGATTTTTCTTCATGAATCTTACGTATGTAAAACGTGTCCACGTACCTAGCAGCATGGAAGCAGCGGCCGTACGCGTGTTGATTGATCTAATATATAACACCTATGATTTCTAGATCGTAATAAAACTCAATAATTGCAAAATCGTAACCAATTGGGACGATCAGATTTTCATGCTAATAAATATTTTGACATATAAACCATGATTATACACTATGCAAAAAAATTGAAGATTCACTCTATCCGTCCTCAAAAATAAGTAAATATTCAAAAGAGTGTAACTTCGTCAAAAATGATCATAACGAGATTTCTAAAAAAGCATTTTAAAGCTTGAAATATCTACTTCTAAGATAATTAATGTTTCAATCTGATTGATTTTTTTAGTTGTACGAACAGAAATGATCTGTTAAATATCTGTTAATATCTGTTAAATCTGAAAATTTTGTACAAATTTTACGAAGATTTATAGCGTAAATTAAAAATCGTACACAAATGTCGTTTACAATAGTCAAGAGAATGAATCTTTACCTTCAAGTTGCTTTTTTATTGAACGTTGCAAGATTTTTTTTCACCGAGTTATTTAATAAGTTATTGAATAAGAAATAATTCGTTTTACTTTAATGTTAAAAAATTCGATGAAAAAAATCGTATGTTCAATAAAAAGCAAATTAAAGGTGAAGATTCAATTTTCTCATTACTGTAAACAGCATTTGTGTGCGAGTTTTAGTTTATGCTATAGATCTTCGTAAAATTTATACAAAATTTTCAGATTTGAGGATACCCATTTCTGTTCGTATAGCTACGTAAAAAATCAATCAGATTGAAACATTAATTATCTTAGAAGTAGATATTTCAAGCTTTAAAATGCTTTTTAAAAATCTCGTTATGATCATTTTTGATGAAGTTACACTCTTTTGAATATTTATCTATTTTTGAGGACAAACTAGGTGATCCTTTAATTTTTTTGCGTAGTGTATATTTGTATTATAACTTTTGTGCTCAAAATTACTTTAACGTTAAAAACAGATGTTTTGTACTCTGGATATAAATTTTTAGAATATATAAATTTTTCTGTCCGAATTTCAAGCAAGAGGATTATAGTTGTTTCAATTTTAAAGAAATATTTAAAGAAAATAAATCTAGTTCAATATGATTGATTGTGCAAGATAGAAGCTATTTTAATTCGACACAATATTTATATAATAGATATTATGTTCTTAAAATATAAAAAGATCTTTAAATGGAAAATCTATCGAGAACGCATGTATACTCACCCACTAGCAAATGATTCGTCCACATGCTGATAGCAGCGGGATATCCTTACACTTTGTTTAGCTTCGCGTCATGACGAAACTTCCTTAAACATCGAATAGCGTAACGCTCGATTAGCACGAGCTGATCCAACTGTATATTTCAAGCCGAATATTTCCTGAAATTACGAATCAGTTTTCAAATTAAATTTAGGACAGTTCTTTAAAGATGCATAGATCAAACTTGATATTGTAGTATCATTAATAATAAATATTTTTTATTAAATTCATTAATTTTAACAAATATATAAAATGAGACTCGAAAGATTCTATCAGTGAAAAATGTAAAAAAGCCAATCGAACGAACTAAATTGTCGGAAATCACCAACTTTGCGTTATTTATGTAATTTCGATTTATATTTTATATTGATAAGGACCCAAATTGAAAAGTCGAAATGTTTATTTTATTGGTTTTGTTATATTCATATGAAAATAAAGAATTTTCTATGCATCCGAACAACTAATATAGGCTCTGATGGGCTTTTTTACATTTTTCACTTTATTAATTTTAAGTTATTTTAAATGGGAAAGTAGCTGTATAATTATATAATTAAAATTAAAGTAAGTACTCAAGATTAATCTTTTATACTCAGCTGTTTTAAATATAACAATGTAATAATAATAATAATAACAATAATAATAACATTGTAATTACATTTAGATAATTTATAAATTCTGTAAATAAACTTGTTTATAATGTGATAATATTTCATTTTAATTATATATTTTTTTGTTAAAAAATTTGTAAAAGTTAGTTAAATAAATGTCAGCTTTTTTAAAATGTTGATACATTAATTGTTGTTGACATTTGATCACTAAATGCATACTTACTCATTTCTAAATTTATATAGTAACACGTACCTATTTGAGAACTGTCATAAAAAGAAAATGTTTAATTTAAGGCACTTAGTAGTTCAGTAATCATCAGTAACATAATTGCGCATTAAATCGTTTGACAGAACTTAATATTATAATATTATAGTAATAATAAATTATTAATTAATCTTGTAATATTTAGTTGTAACGTTAAATATTTATATTCTAAAAAAATATTTATATTTAAATTATAGTATTAATTACTTAATATTTTTGTTTATGAAAATTAAATAGTATATTCTACGATATAAGATATATATTTTTGAAATAAATGTGTAATTATATTGTAAAAAAGGATGTGAATTAAGACAAGAATAATAAAAATTACACGCACACACATATATAAAAACAGTTATGTAATCATAATCATTGTTGAAGTAATGAAAAAAGTATAAAAATACTTTTTGTATTTTTATTTATTTTAATGCTTTTAAAAGATAAAAATACTCTACTTTTTCTATGAAAAAATTAATAAATATATATATTAAATATATATATTAAATATGTTAATTACATATATTAATATATATGTATATATATCAACGTCTTCTGTGTGTTGAATATTTTCTATTTTTTAATCAATATCAAGGGGATACTTATATCTCTTTCAAATCAACTTTTTCGAAATTTTTCGAATTTAATTCAACAAATTAAATTCTTTGTATTTTATATATTATATATTTATGTGTAAAATATCTAGATTATTTTATGTTAATAACAACTTAATTGAACAATATTTAATTAGATTATAGAATTACAATTAAAATATGAAATAAAATTCCACAAATTTGAAATACTTCATTTGAATCTGTGAAACAAACACATTCATATACCTAATCGTGTTCACGAATCCCACATACTTTTGTTGAACTACGGAATCTGGAAGTGTTGATTTTCTTGTGACAACACTGGCGTTGTTTTTAAACGATGTCTGGAAAACAAAATCTAATTTTTTAAACGAATTATTATTATTCCTCTCGTGTCGTGATTTCACATTTGATTCTCGATTTTCTAATGAAATCCGTCATTGCTATGTGCTTATTATACCTCTTTCTAGCTCAGACACCCTGGCGGGTCTATCGACGAGTCTACATCACCGATGTATAGCGACGGTGAAACGCACATAACGAGGTTACAAGGGTATGCAGCACGATGCAGTTCGCGAAATGCCACGATGCGAATATGCGGTTGTGATTACACTGTAAATGCAACGTACAAGTGCTTTCAGGGTACTGGCAAGCGCGCTAGTCAACGCGCCGATCGGAGCATAGATTCAGGTCGATCAATATGACGCCGTCAGCCATCCGTACCACGTGCTCATGTTGCGGCAACTGTACCGACGAAGCTGCTGCTGCTGCTGCTGCTGCTGCTGTTGTTGCTGCTGCTGCTGCTGCTATTGCTGTTACTCTTCGACAAGAACTTGTACGGTAGTACAATAGTTTTCGCTGATAGCATTCAACGTAAAACTTTATTCAATCAATTGTATGTACAATTGATGTTAAAATAGCCAAAGAAAGTAATAGTAATAATTCCCCAAGATCGGTCCATTGAGACAGTGTATTATATATGATTGTGTTACCAAAGTATTCTTTAGCTACAAAGTTACTAAGTTGAAATAATTAGTGATAATTGGAAATTCTCTTCGACTAAGTATACTGGAAAGAACGAATAAATATTAAAGAAAAAATGTGTTTACTCTAACCCTAACAGTATATTCTGAAAATGTTCAAAGAATATTTTCAATCAAAACGATATGTTACTCCTAGCATTCCTATAATACTCGATATATGTACTATGATATCCGTACTTTGTGTATACTGAGTATGTAAGTTCTTGTCTGCGCTTTACAGTGGTTCAAAGTATACACTACATCATCCTACGTATGTACTTATATATACAGTATCTTCCGTGAATTTTTCAGTATATCTGTATATCACGTATACGCAACCTCATGCACGCTTGCGCATACGCGTAAACACACATTTCCCCCCTTTGCATAAAAAGTTCGATGACAGGGGAGAAGATACCGAATAGACCGACTAAGGGCGATCGACTTTTCGCGCGAAGCGAGGTTCATCCCATAACATCCCCTGCCTAGAGTCATCCGATTTTTTATATAAAGCAAAAATAACAAAGAATTTTGATTGTTAATAACTTTTTAACGAATAACAAGCGACAGCTAAAATCTGGAGGTCACTCAAGATCACGATCTTGATAACATTGGCAAAATTAAAGTTATCGAAGTTGACTCCTCTAATAATAAATATTTACTGCATATTTGTAGTTTATCTCGAAAGCTCTTTAAAACATTATGACAAAATATTATTTCATTAAGTATTTTTTATAGTTATAAGGCTTGAAAGTTACAGAACTATTGATTAGCATTATCTAAGGTGTTCAAGAGATTGAAACTTTTAAAACATTGTTCAATGTCATGATTTTAATAACATTGTCAAAATCAAAATCTTTGGCGTTTGTTCGTTTATTAATAATGTTACAAGTAATGCGGTACTTCTATTCCCTGCATACATATAGCAAAAAGAACTGAAATTAACTAATCATATTAAAATTAATACATATATAAAATTACGTTCATATGCATCAATGTAATGGACAATTCAGTCGGATTATTCAGTTTGATTATTTTTCATTTTCTTAATAACCCATTTTTTCGAATAGATACCACAGACTGACTTAGGAATGCGCTTCGGGACACTATTAGTATTATGTGTATTATTCTATCTTCATCTTTCATTAGATGTAAAACAAGGATAGAATGATACAAGTAAAATAATGTTAATAATCTGTCTGAACGCATCCTAGAATAATTTTAGAAAATTGAATACTTTTTAAGGATAAAAGACCAGTTGAGTGTGTATTTGATAATCATTGATTATATTTTTGTCGCATGTTTGTCATTTGATGCCATAATTTTTGTCGTAGCTATATTTTGTACGTTTTCGTACAGTATCGCAAATATTTATAAATAAAGTTCACATTTTGTCCGACTTTAGAATTATTTCTAAAATTAATGATGATACAGATCCTCATGAGAAAAAAAATTGTGAAATTTACAGGACGTAAGGTATACATGTAATATTTATGTATACACGTTTTAATATACTTTTAAGATTTTTAGGACAACAAAGGAATGAAGTACACATAATACATCTATGCGTAAATGATAATTAATAGGCCATTAAGCATTTCATTATGTTGTGCATTTATTAATTTTATACGTTTGTTACGTACACAATGCACTTTATAACTTTGACAATTACTACAACTTTTCTAACTAACAACATAAACTACATAAATATTAAAAAGAAGACGACTATTAATTATTTTAACTAATCTTTTAATATCTTTTTATTTTTATAGAATATTACAATCAATAATCTAATTTGTGTAAATGTAATTATTACAATAAAAAAAAAAACAAATTATATTTTTAAATAAAAAATATAAATACATTAGATAATCTTAATAAAATGTATAGAATAAAAATGTATAGAATAAAATGTATAGAATATATGCACTTACTTATAAAAAAAATACAGAATTAATTTTCCATAATAATTTTGTATTGTTCTAAAATTTGCTATGCTCTCGAATTTCGAAATTTATTTACCAAGATAATATAATTTATTTGTTATTTCACTTAACATTTAACTTAATTTGCTAACACGATATATCGTAAAAATAAATTGACAAATCTGCGAAAATATAAGAATGGCTTCGAGTGCTCATACGCTCTTTAACATATGAAGAATACTTTTGGACTAATTACTGACGTTTAGAGTAGTGACCACATTTTCTGCAGAGCTCCCCCTTGCCATCATCTTCTTTATTCTCTTTCATTGACTTCTTTTTCAAAACTCGGACAGGCACTAGATCGCCTGTATAAGGACGATGTCCAAAAGCAGCTATAGTTTCACTTCTAGGAAAGCCTACATCGGCCGAAGCAATCGTCACTGTGTTATCGCCGTTATCTTTAGCACCAATATTGATGAATGAACCATTCGTTACTGTATAACTCGAATCGCTCTTCGAGATGGATGATTCCTTCTCAGTTGTTTCGGAATTATCAGAATCCTCCCAATTTTTGTAAACAATTGATTTATCTGAAGACCATAAATTTCATAGTATATGCTTCTTTTGTTATTTATAAAATAATGCGAACGCACCATTTTCAGATTCATCCATTGCATCAATATCAAATATTGATTCGTTTAATCCGGCATCTTCATCCTCTTTCATTAATGGTAATTCGGAAGGAGAATCCGAGAGTGGACGGCTGCAAACATATCCCTAAGAAACAATATCATTTAGATAATGTTATACTTATTTCATAAACGATATCAAAAGATACCAAAATATGTAAAAATAAAAATTATCGATTCATTTAAACATACCTGAACGAGATCCATACGAGAATCCAGCGAAAATTGTTTACCTGACATTAATATTCCGCGAATACGACGACGTATGGCTGAAATAAATGTAATAAGATAATATTAGCTAATATCTTATCTACATGATGATTAGATTATCTTGAAAATAATGTATATTGGCTTCAATAACATATTTTGAAAATTAAATAAAGTCAAGAGAATCCACGTGTATACATATAATTACAAATAACTTGTAAAGCATGTAACAAAGTAATGCAGAGAAACATCAGAAAATGTTACACCGTTTAATTTACTCTACTGCCAATCTCTTGATCTTTGATTCATCATCACAGTCAAATCATATTTTGTTTTGGCTGATGTGATGGCCGAACGATTGATTCGCGCCATTCGCGTCTATGGATGCGTTCCAAACGCATGAAACGCACGATATATTATTGCACCTTTCTCTATTGTTCGATGAACAACAATGATAAATGACGCATCATATGCTTTATTGCAATTCAGAACGCATCCTATATGTAATAATTTTCATGCTCGTTTTACTATTTTTATGCCCTTGGTATCGCAAAGTATCGCATCCTTTGATGCAAGATACTACTGATCCATTGTAATCAATCACCCATAAATCGCTTACGATGTGTGTGTGTGTGTGTGTGTGTGTGTGTGTGTGTGTGTGTGTGTGTGTGTGTGTGTGTGTGTGTGTGTGTGTGTTCTAACCGAATGACGGCAATAATAATAAAGAAATTTATATAATTATTTTTTTTCAATTAAAGATATGATGGATGAATAAATATTTACCTGGACTATCTTTCGCCTCAAGATGAATTTTTCCAAAAGTTTTCATGCATTCTTCAAATACATCAGCCGTATCATATATGGCAGCAAAACTACCATTTACAATTTTCGGTGACATTGGTGAATTTGCTAATAATAAACTCGATCCAAAATTTTCATTCTTCTGTCGTGTATCTATAAATTATCGAAATTGATTACATATTTCATAGCAACGTAAATATTATAAGTTAATGAAAAACTAATAAATATAAATTTAATTCTGTTACGCGAAAATTATACATAATGACTCACCTTTAATAAGTGTAATATGTGCGAAGTGTGGGAGCAATCGTGTGTTCATAATAACGAAAAAAAAACAACTTATTGTGTATAAACGTAATAAAATTATTTATTTAACAAAATCACTTTTATCACTACTTAATAAAAGTAATAAATGCAAATCAATGATTAAATTTGAAAAACAGAGAAAAGTTTCCGATACTGGTATAAATCTCTTAAAGAGATATCCTCTTATTTCTCGGAATCTAACTATTGTATTTTATTAATATTGATAAAAACATAATCTTATATAATTAAAGAAGTAAAAACTCACAGTTTATATATTTTTGATTTGTTTTTGTACAAAATCAATTAAAAGCGAATTCTATAAATGAAAAAATAAAATTCTTATGGCTTTCTTTTACACAAATTACAGTTTAAATAATAATGTGAATAACAATGTAAATAATATTTTTAGCTTAAGATGAGTTTTCATTGTAAAAAAATAGTTCAAAGTTATTGTCATTATTAATTGCTATTTTCTGTTAAGCTGTCTGAAATTGTTTTAGTCTCGGCTCGATATTACCTGCGAGAGGAACTCTAGCTCGTATAGGTGATCGAGCAGTAT
>Ga0157364_1008882_pt1 | contig 10415 bp, 10 predicted proteins | sample AttsexASBM2_FD_111476 | JGI IMG/M metagenome (GOLD analysis project Ga0157364, IMG submission 111476) | Fungus gardens microbial communities from leaf cutter ant in Ribeirão Preto, State of São Paulo, Brazil - Atta sexdens ASBM2 | ecosystem: Host-associated > Fungi > Mycelium > Unclassified ... | reverse complement strand
ATTCTTTCCTTCTGGACTTATTTCCTTACATAAGATTGGACTGTATATTTCTTTGCACCACACAGTTCTCACCTCAGTTTCGTGCTATGAAGACTGAGGTGAGTATAAGATGTTTTCTATATGCTCTTTTCATTGTCTGACATGTACCTAGTCACGACTGTTCTAGGTATATACAAATATATCAGTTTCGTGCTACGAAGACTGAGTCATGACTGTTCTAGGTGCAGCCACTCTCGTTCTGGTTTCTCACACAACACAATCATGTTCAATCTTTGCACAGTGTCTTATCACAAGCCAATCAGTGAACTATTTGATACCTAGATTGATGGCTTGACTTTTCACTACATTATATTATCAGACTTCAAGAAGATGGACTTGTTTTGTTTTTGTTTTGTTTTATTTTTATTTATTCAGACTTAGTTAAGGAATGATGACATAACATCACATATGACTGTCATTGCTTCTTTCTCTCATACCACCATCTTATATGATAGTGCCCAAAAGAGAATTAGCAAATACCCTGAATTCCTCTACTTCTCAACATAATAACAATTAACCAAGTCATTATAAGCATTCCTCAATAGATCTTGAAATCATTCCACCCAGAAGATAATCCTCATCTCCCAGTATCAATAGCCAAAGAGACATGTCTGTTAGCTCTTCTGTGTTCTTGATGGATTATGCAAAATACATCAAAGCTTAGTCCAGAAAATTAACATGGGCTGAACAAGTGGAGAGAAGAGAACAAGTGAATCTCTCTCAAGCTAATATACTTTTAAGATATGCAGAAATTTCTGTGCATGTACCTTATGGTAACAATACTAATAATGTGAACAATACATTGGCTTCCTCTAATTTGGAATTTTTGGTCATGCCATACTAGGCAAACTAACCTGCAGACCTACAACTATAGGATGATAATTTTGCTCCAATTTTCTTGTTTAGCATTGATAAGTTCTTAGCTGGTGATACAAAAAATATTACATATTCCTTACAAAGGATGGCTGTGTTCATAAAACAAAGACTATTAGATAATAGAACTTCTAACAACATCCCTCAGATTGTGGAATTTGGCTCTATGGCTTAGGAATTAATCAATGCCACCTACAAATCTGGATGGGATAATCTAATAGTCAACAGCAAAAACAAAACTTTCTAGCAGTATGTTTCTTTCCAGTTCAACAAGAATAGAACAACCATTCTGAAAACAACTAAAGGAAAAAAGACTGATAAAGGCAAACAAGCTGATATTTCTAGGATTTTCCCATCTATCCCACCTACCAAGTAAAAGTGTTTTTGTTAAGTCCAAATATTACAAGAAAACCCAATCTTCTAACTCAAAAGCTTAATCACTCACTCAAGCTACTAAAGACAAAACTGAGAATATTCTCAAAATCCAGAATGTATTCCCAAAGTTGCTCTCTGGCAAAATCATTAAAATTAACAATATTGTGTACAACAATAGAGTGAAGAGTAAACCAAAACTCAACATGACTACTAAAGAACCTTCTAGAAAACAAATCATTATACTAATGAGCAAAATCAATTCCAATACAATCATATCTTAAGCAAATATACATGTCTCAAACATTAACAGACTTTTGAAAGATGTGAAATCCAAAGTTTCAGCTGATTTCATTTACCTTGACAATAAAGAAATCATTATCACTACTAACAAAGCCACAGCTACTTCAGACTTGAATATTATTGAGAAATATATCAAAGAATTGAATAACATTGATTTAAATGATATCATGAGCCCTCAACTTTCCCTCAACTTTCCCAATCCAAATTATACCTCAAAATTTTAGAGGTACTCTACTACTTGACTAATACAAATTCCTATATTATATCTGATATAATAGAAAAGATAATCAAGGACACTCATATTTTCAATGATATTATTTTAGCATTGTGTCCTCACATTATTAAAGCTTTTCCTGAGTCTGATATAGCTATTATATAGATTAACATTTGGGATTCTTAAAGCAGTACAAAAGCTAAGAGTCTTATTAATAAATATTTCAATATAGAACAATATATCACAACTATTTGAGAAAAGTATGATGTGACAGTCACACAAGTTATAAAGAGTAATGAATGTATGACAGATCTGTCATGGGGTTATCACATATACCACAGTCATGATCACACAATCATATGACACAGAGAAGGTTATAGAAAGTTCTGGAATAGATAACATCATACAGTATAGCAACAATATATTGGTCTTATAGCAAGCATATATACTTGAGGGTAGGTTAGTTGTATTGTGTACATAGCCTCTGTGATATATAAGGTAGACTAGTTTGTACTTGGAACTCTTTTGAATTCTTTTGTATTACTCAATACAAAAGTTGTCTTTTGTCTTTACTCAAAGGCTTAAGATATAAGATCCAAGGCCTTTCATAGGCAAGTTAATCAAAAAAGAGATAAGTAATAGAATACAAGTTCATTCTATTACTTCAAAATTCGTTTATTCAAACCAATTAGGGGGTATCAAACAACATTCAACAACAGATGCTAGTATTTTCTTAACATACCTCATACAACTGGAATGGATTAAAGGCCTTCACACAAGCACTCTTGCACATGATATTGCACAGTTCTTTTCTTCTTTGAATTACCAACTTTTTCCAATAATTCTAAACAAAGTAAGTTTTGATACTAGAATTTCTCAATTTTCTTCTAGTTATTTAATTAATAGACAAACTCAATATATATAGAATTATTTCACATCACCATCTTTTAAAGCAGATGTTAGTGTTGGACAGGGATCCACTCTTTCTCTTATTCTCTTGGCTCTTTATATCATCTCTCTTTTCTATATATTTGAACAAAAACTAAAAATATTTCAATTCCTATCCCAATTTCTATTCTTAATAGTCTTTTTGTTTCTCAGGAGAAGAGTTACAAAAAGTCTAATGTGAATCTTTACTGTAGTTATAATATTATTTCATCTCTCTTCAACCAATTCAGTTTGGCAATTGAACATGACAAATTAGAGGTCTTTTACTTCTCTAGGTTGACAAAGAATACTAATGCTCCTCTACTAGACCTCAGATCTATAGGTGGTGCTTTACTTAAACCTAAAGACACATGGCAATATCTAGGATTCTTCTTTGATAAGAAACACTTTTTTGACATCATATTCATTATTATGTTAATAAAGCTCTATCTACCATTAAAGGCATGAAAATGCTTGGCAACTTGATAAGAGGACTCTTTCCTATTCACAAGCATTTTCTATGCAGAACTTGTGTCCTCTCCATCACTCTTTACAGCTTTCAGCTGTGGTATTTCAAAGAAGTACTGTTATATCAACCTATCAAGGAATTGAAGAAAATGCAAAGAAGAGTGGCCTTATGGGTTATAAGAGTTTTTTATACATCTTCATAGGGAGTTGAGGCCATTGCTAGTCTCATTCCTATTCACTTTTATCTTGATAAACTTATAGAACATCACTATCTCAGAGTAGCATCTCTTTCCAAACAACATACATTAAACTCTCTTTTAGATGCATATTATTCTAAACAGGCCAATCCTTATTGTATGGCCATAAGTTGTCTCACTCCCAAGCAATACTTAAAGATCAAAAGTCTTATAGTAGACATTAATAACTGTCTCAATCAAGTCTTACTAGCCTTTGACAGTCTGAACAGAGAACTTTCTCTAGGATTTCATTTAATGGACAATTTTCCTGATTGCTTTTTCTTTCATACAGTAGATTGTAAAGATACTGAAGCAAGAACTGCTCATTATAATAAACTTGAGAATATCTTCAAGGATTCACCCCAGAGCAATGATATTATACTTGTTATTTCTGATACAAGTATTAAAAACAATATCACTACATTGATCTTGCATATTAGGAGAGAATATGAAATTATCAAGAAAACCATCCAACATGTGATGAATATTACATCCACTGAAACAGAACTTTTTGCCATGAGGTGTGATATTAGTCAAGCATCTCAAATATAAGGGATTAAGCATATTATCATTGTTACTGATGCTATTTCAGCTGCCAAAAGAATATTTGTCACATTCCTTCATACATATCAACTAAACTCTATCACCATATCCAGTAACTTTAAGGAGTTCTTTAACAAGAACTCAAGTAATATGATTTCATTTTGGGACTGTCCTAGTGATGATAAATGGCTTCTGTATTTACTAGTTGACAAGGAATCAAAATTCCACAAAATTAGTCCTATTTTGTCTAGCAAAATATTATGAGACTTCAGTAGAAAGGAAGAATGCAATTCCATTATCACTAGATTAATCACTAATTATACTCCCATTGATGAATATAGATAAAGATTTTTTCCTAATTCATTAGTCATATATCTATGCAGTAATTCTCCTATTGAAACAAGATCACATATTCAACATAACTACAAACAATACAAGAAGTCATGGAATACAAAGCATAAATTCCTCAAAGATATTCTCACCTTCCTCAAGTTTAATCCAGGTATGTTTTGCTTTCAAGAAGACATTACATAGATTTAGATACTTAGTTTTGTGTCTTCTTATATAGTGTTATATTCCTTACTCATTTTTCTTCTTGTTTTCCTTTCTTTTCTCTTTTTGTATTTGAGTAGTTACCATGGCCTATCATTGTGTTCTATATAATAAATTTTTGATTTTAAATTAAAAAAAACATATATGATTGTCACAACAGACACAAGATATGACAAGAATATGATAGCTGTTATATGTTTGTCACATATCACAGCTATAATAATATGGCTATAGTATGTTGGTCTCATATATATCTTATGACATTTAGAATAGATTGGATATAAAAGTGTACAGACCACAGTTTAAATATATATATATCTATATTAGAAACTTTATTAAGTACTCTTATGTTAATCTGATATAAGGTTTTTTTACTCTTATACTTGAGTCTAAGTATATTATCAACTCCTCTATTACTACTCAAACTTAATGCTGTTAGGATAACTAGTAGAGTCTATAGGGTTTTGCAGACTTTCATAACCTTTAGAAAGTTCTGAGTATATATTAACTGACTAAGTATAAGTAGTACTTACTGTTATATTTGAAAACTCAGAGTTAAGTTACCAAAGAAACCTTATATAGAATTTATACAAGAAAACTTAATAAAGTTCCTAGTACAAAATTTCTATCTTGTATACACTAGCTAGTTGGTCTATGTAAGGCTTTATCTAACTTACTCTAAAGGTTATATATTATTTATAAAATCAATATATATTAAACATATTGTATAATATTATTGTTTTAGAACCTTCTATATCCTTCTGTGTAATATATGATCATGTGACAATAACTGTGACATATGTGACAGTTTATAACATCATACTATACTCTAAGTCCAAAAAATAGAATAAAATAAAAAATAAAACAAAGATAAGAAAGAAAAATAAAATAAACTTAGTTTATTATCTTCAACTCTGACACTTACCATTAGAAAGTTCTAAGTATTAACTGACTAAGTATAAGTGGCACTCATCTTCAGAAATTTTTAGATATATATTAACTAATTAAGTATAAGTAGTGCTCACTTTTAAAAAGTTCTAAGAGAATAGAATGAAAACTCTTAGAAATAATAAATATCCTAAATACTACTAGAATATAAGTATCTCAAAAATTTATATTAGAGTGACTGAGCTAAGTCTGTAGTGTTTCAGTAAAGTTTATTTTTCTAGGAAAATCTTAAGTTATTCAACAGTATTACATATATGACTTATTTTCAGGAAAATTTTAAGAGAATAGAATAAAGTTTTCTGAAAGTGATCATTACTCTGAGTACCCAGAAGTCCATTCTAATTAAGTAGAATATCAGGTGATTGGTAACCTAACTACAGTGTAATAAAGCTATATAGTCAGTAATCTCAGTAGAACATTACTATATAGTGGAAGCTCATTGGTTAGTGGCTAAATGTTACAACTCAAAGTTCTTAGAGTTGAACAATAAGATGAAAACTTTGTATTAGGATTTAACACAAGAAAACTCAATGAAGTTCTTGGTACAATGTATCTATCTATATATACTAACTAGCAATGGTCTGTGCTCTACTTCATTTAGCCTACCCTGAAGACCATGTGTTAGCTATGAGGTCAATATACATTATATATATTGTATGATATCATTGTTTCTCAAACCTTCCACCATGTTCTATATGACTATGTGATCATATAACTATGTTATCTGATATGACTGATGTGTGACAGTGTGATTGTAACATTACACTAAACCCTAACCCTAGCTTTTTGAAAAAAAGGTTGAAAAGAAAATTAAAAAGAAAATTAAAAGAAACTTGGGTCCAAACTTCATAAGTCTAACATCATGCTTTGCTGTAAACCTCTTCCATCACACTAGATACTTTACTACTCCTTTCACTTTTCTTTTATTTAGTATTTTTTCTACTTTCTACTCCTCAAATTCTTCTATCTCTACTAGTTTCACCTCTTCTACTTTTTATCCCTCTATCTACTCTTTGTATTGCTTTACTTGACTAATATTCATAACTGGATGGATTCTCATTAACATTGGTAGTCATAATTTGACTGTATTAGTAGATACTGTTTCATAAATGATGTATGGACCCATATAGCAATCTACCAATTTCTTCACCAGACACTTCTTGAATACTAAACCTTTCATACTCAACATCACTTTGTTTCTTTTTTTCCATTCTTCTATCTCCTTCCTTCTTTTTTCTGCTTGCTGTTTCATCTCTTCTTGTGTCTTTCTTAATGCTGCTTCAGCTTCCTTCTACACCTTTTTTATCCTCTCAGCAAACTTTGTTGCTTTCTCTACCTTTCCTTTCCTCCTAATATCTGCTCCCATTCTTAGCACTCTATCATGATTTGTCATAAACAGAGACACTTTAGTTACTGAATGTGTCTTGTTGTTTACTATAAACTCTGCCATTGCTAACTATTCAGGCCAATCCTTTTGTCTATGATTGATGAAGAACCATAAATACTATTCTAATTCTTGGTTTATTCTCTCTGTCTAACCATCTGTTTGTGGATAGAATGATAGAAACAACTTTGTTTCAACTCCTAACATGTTGTTTAGCTTCTTTGTTAATTCCACTGCAAACTGTGGTCCTCTGTCTGATACTACACTCTCCAGAAACCCATGCAACTTCCACACATTATCTCTAAACAACCATGCTAATCCTTCTGCCATTGTCCCTTCTGTCATTGCCACAAAATAAGTTATTTTTGACAATCTGTCACAGACTACTAAGATCACATCCTTCCCAGCTACTAACAGTAACTTAGTGATAAAGTCAACTGTTAGATACATCCATGGTTTTTCTGGTATCTCACTCAACTTTAACTTTCCTGCTGGTATCTCTGTTCTATTATTCATTCTCTGACACATATCACATCTGTCTACATATTTTCCCACATCTCTTGTTACTCCAGGCCACTAGTAATTCTTTGTCACCAACTCTGTCATTTTCTATCTACCTTTATATCCTGTTACTGGTACATCATGGTGTAACCAAATTATCTCTACTCTCAATGCTTTATCCTTTGGCACATAAACCTTTCTCTTCTTCAACACCAAATCTCCCTCTATTTGCCATTCATCTCCCCTTAACACCTTAACCCCTGCCTTCTTCATCTCCTCTACTACTCTGACTACCTCTTTGTCCTTACCCCTAGCTTTTTTTCAATTTTTTCTACTATTTCTACTTCAGGTTCTTCTATTACTACTTCTACTAAAATATAAACCCATTGTTCCTTAATTAATGTCTGGTTTTTGTTGTTCTTTTCTATACCTACTTTCCAGTCTAGTTTTCTACTTAGTTTATCTGCTTTCTCTATTTTTGTGCCTAGCACATGTTTCAGAGTGAAATCAAACCTTGACAGATATAATACCTAATGAGCTTGTCTTTGGTTCAGTTTCTGCATCTTCATAAAATACTCCAAATTCTTATAATCTGTCTAGATCTCAAACTTGAGTTTTGTGCCCTCCAATAGATGTCTCTAGTTTTCCAACCCCCTTATAACTGCCAACATTTCCTTATTGTGAATTTTATAGTTTTACTTCATTTCATTTAATGACTTGGAAAGATACACTACTGGTCTCCACCTCCTGTCTCTGCATTCCATAGATAAAACACCCTCTGTTGTATAATCCAATGTATTAACTTCCATCCTCATTTTTTTGTCTAAATCTGGTGCTGCTAACACTGGTTCTTTTATGAACCTCTCTTTTAAATTCTGAAATGCCTTCTCTTGCCTCTCTGTCCAACTTCACTTCTGATCTTTTTTCACCAAGTCATCCAATGGTCTGGCTATCACTATGAAATCCTTAATGAACTGCCAGTAGTAATTGGCTAATTCCAAGAACTTCTGTACATTCTTAACTATTTTTGGAGTCAGCCAATCCAACACTCTCTTCATCGTCTCCTCTTCCATCTTGATCCCCTCTGGTCCAATCACCACACCTAAGAATTTTACTCCTCTAACCTTTTACTTATATTTTTCTGGTTTTACATATAGATTATTTTCTGCCAAACCTCTTCACTACTTCTTCTACTAATTCATTATGTCTTCCCTCTTCTTCCATTTCTACTATAACATCATCAATGAAACTCACCACTTTTCCAGTATTAATCAAATTCCAAAGGATCTTGTTCATTATTATTTGAAATGTCACTGGAAAGTTTGTAAGTCCAAAGAATATTACAGTTGGTTCAAATAATCTTTCTAGAGTTATGAACACTACCTTCCACTTGTCTCTCTCCTTGATGTTATGGGATGCTTTGGACACTAACAATTTTTATTTTCTTTTATTTTTTTGATTTTATATTAATTTTGTTTTTCTTTTGTTTTTCTTTTTCTTTTTCTTTCGGATGATGAAGAGGCATGTGACACTACAGTCACATGACAGATCACATGATGTGATGTCATAGGCATAGAACATGGTGGAAGGATCTGGAAGATGACGTTAGGGCATATGTATACAACATGGTAGCCTTGAGTAGGAAATGAGATGGACATGAGGTTGGAGCATGGACAATAGGGCAGGCTTAATTATTGGTAGCATGGACCAGGCATGTTTTGTATATATAGAACTCTAATTTAGCAGAGACTCCTTGTCGAGTTCTCTTGTGATTTTCCCCACTTGATTGCCTATTGAAAGCTTTACTCACTTGTGTAGCTATTGGACTTTGTGTCTAGTGGTTGCCACAACACTTGATCCATGCATTATTATACTCCTATCTTAGATCTAACTTAGTAAACATTTTCTTTGTACCTATGTTCTCTATAATATCCAAGATTAATGGTAAGAAATAATTATTTTTAATTGTCTATTCATTTAAATACCAATAATTCTGAACCATTATCTTCTTATCATCCTTCTTTTCTACAAAAAACACAGATGCTGTTTGAGGTAACTTCAAGGGTCTAATATATTCTTTCCTCAATTATTCTTTGATAAACTCTTGCATCTCTCCTCCCTTGATAGCAGATATACCTTCCCCTTTCTTAGTACAAATCTCTCCTTTGTCTCTATTACATGATCTCACACCTTCCTTGTCAGTATTCTCTCACTTGCCTTCTTCCCAAACACATGAATCCACTTATGAAACCTTTCTGGCACCAACTTTGTTGCCTCCTCTTCTAACTTTGTTGCTTCTTCTTCTTTATCCCAGATCTCCAATTTCTCTGCCACTTTCTTCACTTCCATCATTCTCTTCTTCTTTTTGTTTTTACCACTCTGATTTCCCTTGCTTTGGCTTCCACTGTATACCACACTCCTCTGGACACCTCATCATCTTTACTTCTCCTGTTCTCTAATCAATCTCAGGATTGTGGCATGCAAACTATGGTATTTCCAAGATTACACTCCACTTCTGCCCACTGATTACATCAATCTTCATTCTTTCCCTATGCTCTTGATAATAAATGTTTACTTCTACCATATGCTTAATAAGTCTCTCCTTGTTGAAGAAACCATCCATATTCCTCACATAAATTGATCTTTCTACTTTCTTCAGCTTAAACCTCAGCTTCATTGCAAATTCCAAACTCATAACCAGTCTTATTACCCACTATCCAGTAATACCTCCACTGTTACTCCTTTCTGTGTATTAATTCTTTCTAGCTCAATCTTCACCATTACTTTTCTCAACATGTTCTTATTGTCTAGGTTATAGCAGGATGTATATTCTATTACTCTACTAATGTCATATGCAAGTCCATCTGTCCAGAAATTACATTCCTATGGTGATATTATCTCCAATTATACAAGCCCACCTTCCATAGTAGAGATACTCCTATTCGACTCAGTCTTCCATGATGGAGTTATCTCTGTCAGTGTCTCAACACTGAAACCTCCACTTGGAGTAATAGAGGCTTTACTACTGAAACCCTGAGTATCTCTTATAATATCT
>Ga0157364_1008881_pt1 | contig 10415 bp, 5 predicted proteins | sample AttsexASBM2_FD_111476 | JGI IMG/M metagenome (GOLD analysis project Ga0157364, IMG submission 111476) | Fungus gardens microbial communities from leaf cutter ant in Ribeirão Preto, State of São Paulo, Brazil - Atta sexdens ASBM2 | ecosystem: Host-associated > Fungi > Mycelium > Unclassified ... | reverse complement strand
TAGATCCACACAAGGAGGACGCAAGACCAGCAAGACTCGTCGCGAGAAAGAGGACGACGTGCCCGGTGGCCCGCACTCGGTAGAAACGGCGCAGCGACTTAAGGCCTGTGGAATTATCCTCCTGTAAACACCTACCTAATTAAGATTGGAACATTTTAACGTCCCGCTCGGGGACCCCAATAAACCGCCTAACGTACGGCCAGTTTGTTAGGCGCTTATGGGATCGTTTAATTAATATTGGCGTCGAAGCAGCGCGCCCGGTTCGAAACGGCTGACGACCACCTCCGGCGCCTCGGTATCTTTGCCCCCGTACACTTGCAGTTTGCGACTTGCACGTGTAATCTCGCGTACAACGTCCGATTCATTCGCGTATGTGTAGTATGTGTGTATGCGTTCGCGATGGGCGCCTCGGGTCCGGGTATATTAGTCCTGGGACTGATGGTCATTTGCTGTGTCGCGACGGTACACGCTCGATGGAATCCTTATCGGACCCTCGTCCTCCACAAGTGCATTCTGTTTGCTTCGCGCGAGCACGCAAACATTTAATCGATCGCGGGAATATTCGCGCTCGGATATACACGCTTTTTCCAAAAATTGAATCATATAATTTTTTAATAGAAATTTTTTTTAATATCAGATTTCTAATTATTAGAACTTTTTAAAGTTTTTTTTCTTTATTATATCATTCAATTGAAAGAAAGCTATTTAAAACATGATAATGTTCTTTTTTTCATATCAATATAGATATTTATAATCTCTTTATATCTCCCCTGATAAAAATTTGCATTTTTTGAGCAGTTATACCAACTTCTGTCTAATAACTGAGAAGAAAAGCTACTTAAGATCCTAATCAGGATGTAACGCTTTGTTTGCAGTTACTACATACGAAAGTTGCGTAAAATCTGAATTCATTATTGAATAAAAACACAATAAGTAATGGATATTAAATTGATTAATAAACAAGCCAACTGCTCATGAAATGGATAGAACAAAACGCTATCAAATTTTTGTCCATTTCCTACTCTAATATTACTGTATTCTCATTAGTTGCGTCTACTATTGGCACAACTAATGAGAATACAGTAATATTAGAGTAATATTAACTAGACAGGTGTCTAGAAAAACTGCATACATTTCTATCAGGATTTTTATTAGGGATGCACCGAATCGTAAAATTACCGGATATGTGACGAGTCTAACAATAAAATCTATTCATAGACGTAATAAGAATAGATAGCGCATTCCCGAAGTTGCCACCTCAGTTTAAAAAGAGTGAGATAGTTTGAAACATATCACTCGCTGTTTTTAAAGTATCGAATTGAAAAGAAATGCCATATACTCGATTCTTTCTAATGAAGCACATTCTTTCTAATGGAGCTATTAAAATCAGAGAAAACACAGTTCGTAAACTTTATTCTTCTATATCTATGAATTTATTTCTAAGGACAAGAGCACAAATCGATTTGAGTATATAATATACATAAGAAAATAAATTAATTAAAATCTTATTCTTCCTTTCCTTCCTTTCTGATTGATTTGATTTTCTCATTAAAATGTCTAATTGAAAATGAATAAACCAGAAGATTCTGATTCATCTATTTTTAACTAGAACTTCAATTAATTCAACTAGACATTTTTCTCAATCTTTTCTCTTGTGCTTTATGTAAAGATTTGGCACTTCGATTTTAAAAATTTATGTGCAAACTTCAAGTAAAATCTATACATACATCTGAATTTCATTGTTTCTATATATTGTATAATATGTTTATATTATAATCCACATTTATAATGTATTATCTTCATTTTAAAGTCTTAAATAGGCGATATTTAAAATTACATCAAACAAGCTTTTTTAATATAACAATAATGATAGTATCTTGATTTTTTAATATAATTTTTTAATGTAATTTTTGTGCATGTTTTATTTCCATATTAATTAAAATCAAAATTAAAGAAGTGTATATACGATAAATACATAAATATAAAAATATTATATAATTTTTGAACCATATAACCATTGATTTCGCATCGCAAGTCCTAATGTTGCTCCCGTATTACAGCCAGTATACGAACATTCGCGAAAAATGCGGAGGTTGCTGCACCTATCTGAGACGCGCGAGAAAGGGTACAAACGAACGCTCGTTGTCGTGGAAATTTATCATCGGCTTCCACGAGACATGGAATGGACAAGTACTCGCGCATTAAGCGCACGCTCGCGGGAGGGTTGCGCGAGTGAGGCATGAGGTCTCGGAGAGAAGAAAATAGAGTCACAGTGTGTTCCCGTGGTACGACGTGTTCTTGCGCGACCGAAGAGGGCGGTCAGGGCCGATTAATCACGGTCGCATTTTGCGGTTTTGTCGCGCGTCACGACCCACGTGCGTTCCGCGGGCTCCATTGTTCCGCGCCTAATCGTTCCAGGAACGGTGTCGAACAGTCGTACGCCGTGGGAGAGTTCCCGTCGTACGTAAAACTCGTGCGCGCGCGGATCCTCGTATGTGCATTTTGCGAGAGTCCATCCTCCATACTTTATCTGAAGTGCCGGTCTCAGGTCCAGTTCACTCTTAAAAGCTACAACTTCAACTTAATATATTTGTTTTCTGGTTTTCTACATCAAGTAGAATAGCAAAGAAAACGATAAGTAAAGAATATTAGATTAAACTTAATTAATCCGGATTTTAATTAGCGTGATATTAAACGTCTTACGATTTCATCTTAATTTAAAAGCAATAATCCTAACGTAAAAATATCAACTGTGAAATAAAAAAGATAGATAAAATAATTTTTATATATCAATTCCTCTCTATGTAATTATCGTTATTTTCTTAATGTCTGGTATATTCAATAAATCAATAAAATTATATCATTTCATTTCGTCCTCTCTGATAGTTAATGATAAAACCAAGACCGAAACCGCATTCTCACACCGTTCCTGATGATCCAATGTTTTCATCAGCGCGTAATAACCGGTGTACCGCATTTTTTTCCCAAAATTGAATTACTGGGAAGTCTCTCCTCTCTCTCTGGAGGAGTCTCCGCTTCTCGGCCCTGGGGAGACAAGGATCAGAAGTACGGAAGGAGGGGACGAGAGGAGGGATGAGATGAGGGCAAGGTGGAGATTCTAAAAATGGCGTCGCGAACTGACGGCACACGGTAACTCCAGGGCCAATTTCGAGGGGCCATTTTTCCCCCGAAGGGGAACGTCGACGGCAGCCGAAAATTACCCCGCTCGGACCACCCAGTCGTCCCGCGGCAGACCAATCTCCTGGCCATGGGCTAATCGAGTCCAGACAGTCCCCCTTGGTGGGGCTAATTGCGCCTCACCACTTTCGTACCTCCGAGAGGTCGACCTCTCTATTAAGAGACTTTTATCCAGACGCGCTCGCACGCCGCACCGTGCCGCGTCACGTATTAAATTGGAGGGTGTAAGCTCGTCTCTCTAAGAGTCTTTTCTTTAAGGAGAGTTTTTTAGGAGGGAGGGGGGAGGAAGGGTAGCTTGTGTGGGAATGTATGGAACCGTTGGTAGTAAATCATCGTTGATCAAGTAATCTCGGACATTCGTAATATTATATGCAGGAAACATCCTGTAAATATTCTCAGTTAGATTGTGAGAAAATGCTGCAGCTACTTAATGTTTAATTATAATATGTCTATCTTGAGATGGAAAGATATAATGCATAAAAAATATACGTTTTAATAAATTACACCATAAAACTCTTTAATTGAAATAAAAAAGAAATTAAATAAAATGATCTTTGAAAAATAAGTCCAGAGTCTCATAAATTATGTTTCCTGCTAAAATTATTATTTATTATTTTAAACATAAAATTAAAATAAACATCGAAAAGAAAATCATTATTAATATTTAATACTTATTAATTTAGCTCAATATTAATCGCTGGTATTCTTTAATAATACACATTTGTAAAAATAATAATATATATAAATATACGAGAGCGATTAGTTCTCAAAAGTTTACAATTGAACAAACTGTCGCGCCAGTAGATTGGAAAATGTAAAAATAAAACAAGGAAAAGAAATTTTTTCAGTTTATGGCTTCCGCTATCGCCGAGAAACGAATGCACGCGATATGGCGCGAGCCTTCGGCAACATTTATGGTTATGCGAAATTCCTCTTGATGGTGGCCGTAAAACTATTTTACAAAAAATGGCAGTAGTCCTTTTTACTGCCCGTGTGACTGTCGTGTATAAACCTGAATTACAGGTAAAAGCCCGTGTTCTACACGGCGCCTTGATATACGAGACCTCCTAATTCTCGGTGTTTCCTTAATTTATCCCTATTATCACATCTCCAAGCACGAAGGGACAAAAAATTCCTCGTCGTGCGAGAACGTGTCAAACATCTTTCGAGATTAATCTTTTAGCACTCTTTTTTATTCTAAGTTTGACCAAAGATTTTGAAATATCCTGTTCAAATAACAGTTACCATTAGAAGAATAAAAAAGGATGAAAGAAAAATAAGCCAAGTGAATATCTAATGTCAACAATAAGCTAAAGATTGTTAACGGGCTTAAATTCTAAAGACAACATTCTAAAACTAATGTGCAGATAAATTTTATGTGGTACAGATCTTTACACACTTTTATTACTTTTGCAAATTGTCTTCTACACGTTTAAATTAAAATATATAGATGTTTGTCAGACATTTTATACATATAGATATTGGAATCATCATGTATTATTATCATACGTTATTCTTAAATAAAAAAATATATAATACTATTACTTACCTCAGTAATATAAAAGAGATAATTTATTTGAAATAAACTTCGGATTGAATAAACTGGAATTTAAAATACAATTGTTTATATATTTGTTCTTTTTCATTCTAAGATAAGTCGTCACTGCAGATAAATTGATCAATCTTAATAATAACAAATGAGATTCATCCGTGAGTATAATTTTATCCGTACCTAATAGATCAGTCTTATATATATAAAAACAAGAAAAATAAGCTGAGAAAAATAAGTGACGAGATGTAATTTAAGAATTGATAAGGAGTTTATCCAAAAATCGAAAGAATGCGTTTATTTCGTTAGTAGACGCGTAAACATTGATCGATCGAATCGTAACGTATGGCACAAAGCTTAGATCACGCGAAGGGAAAGTAGTGTAATTATGATACGCGTCAAACGAAAGCAAAGTCCCGAGTTCTTTCTTGGATATAATAAAAAAAAGGTTTGTACAAAAATTCAATGTTACACTGAAAAAAATGATCTGGATTAAACAGTAATTCTGGTGGAAAATGGACGAAATCAGAATTTTCTGTTTATGTTTATTAGAATTCTAGTTGAGATAACTAGAATTAATATAATTATTCTGATTAATATAATTATTCTGATAAAAATAAAAATTCTAGTAGATTTTATCAGAAATATTGTATTAACCAGAATTCCAGTTATCTCAACTAGAATTCTAATAAATTTAATCAGAAATTTCTGATTCGTCCATTTTCAACCAGAAATTTTTTTCAGTGCATTGAATTATTTCCGATGCCACTAAAATCGAATTTGTCACTTGGGATTTCGCTCAATGTCATAGCGATTTTAAACAGAAAAGCGATTCACTAGGCATTACTATATGAATAACGGTGCGATACTTTGATGGATATGCATTGTGGCGGATATTACGTAAATTCATTATCTTATATATATATATATATATATATATATATATATATATATACACATATCTTAATATATACGAGCACTGGAGATACGTGGAAAGCCCGAAACATAATCGCCTTGCGCAGAGAGAAAGCGTATGACGATGTTAATAACAACTATACATGGAATCGATTCTACATACCAGAAATCAGACTTTGATCAGAGCGATGTGTTTTTATCAAAAGATGTACAAAATTGCATAAAAAACAGATTTCTATTATTATATTTTTCTCAATACTTATTGTTAAGATAATTTAAACGCTATTTTGTTATCAAAATGATATTTTGTTAAGAAAAACATTTGTTAATAATATAATGTAAATTTGTATTATTTTATCATCGAAGAAAGTAGCAATCTTATATCGCGCATAATAAAAGTAGAAGGCAATAAGAATCTATATAGAACCGGTTCTGATTATATAACAATAAAAATTTTTGACCACAATCTTATAGCCAGCATTGATAATTACTACGGTTTGTATCAAATATAAAAATAAATATACGAGTCTGTGTTCAAAATTTCCAGCTTTATGATCATCAGCAAATTCATAGATATATAGTCAAAGATATATATTCTTTCGTAAAATACGATAAATCACGCCTAGCTACATTTGCGACTCGCGTCTGACTTGGCTCGCGCATGCACTACTGACATCCCTATATAATCTCACTTCTCGCATTTACACACGTTACGCACAATAAATCTCTTCAGAAATCTTACATACGTATTTCTTGCTAACCTAGATTTAATCCAGCTCTGTGTGATCACGATAAATTGTAAATCACATATCGTCTGAATATTCATCAGTGAATATTCACGATCAAGTCATATTCTAGAAATTGATATATTACAAATGCTATTACGTAATAGGGCGTATATCACGAACGTGTCGAGAGAAAAAGACGATTGGGTCAATAGCAACGATAAAAGTCGAAAAGTTTCAATCGCGCTAAACATCGACACTGAACAATCTCAAAACACACTGAATTCTAATAAAAGCTAATTCGTTAATGTTTTTCGGCAATTATTAAAAAATGGGAAAAAGCTCGATAACTTAATATTCGTCCCATTATTATAAAATATATTTTAACACCGCGTTTTCCTTGTGTTCTCCTTGCAAAACTCTATAGAACTTTTAAAATTCTACGAAATTCTTCAATTATATAGTTTTCTAGTCCATCGTTATGGCACACGTCAATAGGACTTGCGCAAAAAATATAAATCATTCCTCTCGGCATTGTCTCCTCAACTTCACTCTAATCTTCCATTAATACATGCAGGACAAACTATCGCATCAACACGATTCTCGACACTATCATATATCGATAAAAAGTTTTTCACTTATGTCGACACTAGCGACAAGTGTTGACAGTCTTCTTGACAAGACACGTATTGCACGTGACCTCGCAACACCACCGGAACCTACACTGACAATTGACCTTCTCCTTGACGATTCTAGTGTCGTAGCCTCTACCGCAGCAAAGGAGTTCACAGCCCTCGACCCCAGGACTAGTCGAATTACATTGACGACCTGTCGTCCCTAAGGAGCCAGTCTTCCTATTCGGCTTGCAGAAATCTGGCGAATCTTCGCTGTAGATCAAGTCGAATCTACCAGGCGGCTTAATCGTGGGACCCTCAGTAATGAAACTATGGCCATCGTTGCTGGGAATGACTTTGGCCGCGCCGTCAAAGGATTCCTTCAGGCGGTTGCCAACTTCCCGAAACGGTGGCATCTTGCGCCAACAAGTGCGAACTGTACAGGAGCCAGACAGCCCATGGCATTTGCATTCGGTCCTCATGAAGTTGCGTACAGCCTGAGGAGCGAATGTACATAGCACGTCGGGAACATATATATACATATTTTATCTCTCTAACAAAGGCTGACTATTTTTAAATTCTAATAATGATATATAAAAATCAAACCCAAATATATTAAAGACTCAATAATTAAACAAAGTATCGACTGTAAGATCCTCGTTAAGATGAAGCCTATTAACTATATAATGATATTAAAATATATCTTTTAATTTTTTGTTAAAATAATATTTGCTAAAGTCTTGAAAATAAACATTATCAAGAACAATAAAATTGGAAGATAATTAATTCGGATTTAAAATGCAAAATGCAAAATTTTTCGAAGATTATAAATAATAGAACGTGGTTCTTCCATTGGACAATTGTGCGCAAGATTAATTACAAAATTGATTTTTAATTATCACATATGTGATGAAAAAATGACAATAAAAGCAATTAAATAAAAGCGCATGCATGTATAAAAAATTAGAAGTATATATGGAGAATAAATATAAAAATAACTTACCAGACGACCGGCATCGTTATTATGAAGCTTTACCAACGTTTTAATATCGCTTCTTTTACGATATGGTGCATCCATGAATTCCCGGGATTTTTTAAAGCCAAAGTTTACGTTATCGCCACATCCTCCCCATTCCCAGTCTCCTTCCGTCGGCAAACTTTTCTTCGCTTCGACCGTACGAGCAAATTTAGCCAGACGATTACCTGCGAAAATTGTAATTTTTTCCTCTTTTTAAAATATTAATCGTGAGGAAAATGATATAATCCGGAATTTTTTACGTTTAAAATTATAAAGAAAAAGTTTATTGATATTTCTACTTCAATTTTAAAGAACTTACGAAAGAACTTACGCTAGCGTTACGATTTTTCAAAGTAGATATAAATGTATCTTTTAATTTATGTAAAAAAGTAATAATAATTTCAGTATTAATGGATTTTTAAAAGCCTATAAATTACTATAAATTCCAATGAGAAATTAATGGGAAATCGATATGCGAATTAAATCACAAAGAAAGACTGAAAGAGTAAGCTTTTACCCTTCGACGTCATCTTATCGCAGGAACATTCCACGAGGTCACCCATAGTGCAGGCTCTGGTAACCGCATAAGTAACTCCAGCGGCGGTGATGGCGTTCACGAAACCTGTCTCTCGCGTATCTGCAGGCACATGGAGGGGAATCCAAGATCAATTAATGGACTATTACCGTGGTAGCGTGGTCCGCAACGTAAATCACCGATCGCGAAACAAGAAGAGGCGCGCCCGGCGCGTATATGTGCGCGGTAAGCGAGTGGTAATAAAAAAATCAGCAAGAATCTTCCTGGTCGCAGAGAGTCTCAAACGAAGGAGGATGTCGGAAGATAACGTCGGCAAGGGTTAGGCGAGGAAAGTTGAAGAAGGTCGCGCGCAATCAGATTGCCCGAGAAACAAATCGGATTACGCGTCAGCCGGCGAATAAGACAATTTAGAATCTTCTTACATATGTGCGTGCCGGACTCTTAGAATACATTAATTAATGATATCGTTTTAAATAACATCTGCCAAAAATATTTGACTCGATAAAAAAATTTCGTAACAATTTTCTGATAAAATTTATCGCTTCTTTACAATTTTCATAATATAATGTACATCTGAATTTTTATATAAAAAATATATATATTTGCAATAATATTTTTATTTAATTGTTGTGCATTTATTTCCTAATACATGCAGTATGAAACGTATAAATAAGTGATAGAATGGTGTATAATCTAAATTATTACTTCCCGATTAGACTTCGGTTTTAGAAACTTTTAGTGATATCTTAATAAACACACCTTGTAGAGAGATTGAATAATCTAGGCCACTTAATTTGTGAAGGCAGATCTATAATTACAACAATATTCAATCGCGAACAAGCTATGTAGATCGAAAACCGCCAATTCATATAGTTGCTAGATCTTTGTACATCGTTATCTGAGTGTCAAATATAGAATGGACTAGCGATAGAAGGTATAATTTGATATCAGATACAGTGCATATAATTACTTATATAGCAACGTCTATAGGAAGTCAGTACGTGTCAATTAATCGATATAATGATACACGATTATCGCTTTATTTTTTTTCTGGTTATAAGAAATTATTCGTAATTGCGAACATTTACATATTTCAATAATGTCGTGATTTCACCAGATTTCGAATGATTACGTAAACAATTAAAAAAATCATCTAGCTCTAAAGTCGAAATTGTTTAGTTTTACATATATTGATTAAAAGCACACTATAATAATATTATACTTAAAAAACATAGTATAATAATTTTAATACATATATATTAAAGTTATTATACTATATCTTTTTAATCAGCGTTTAATTTAATAACATATTTTGACTAAATTTATTATAACATTGCGCGATAAAAAGTGCAGTAACCGATCATTTCCTTCGATATATTCTTTCTAAGAAAAAAATTTATTTTAAATTCATTAAGAAATTTGTCTTCATAAAATTAAAATTTTAGTGAATCTAGAATTCTATATATATATATATATTATATATATATATATATATATATATATATATATATAAAACAAATATTCTAAGCTTCTTTCAATCATTTCATCTTGAATTCGTACACAACCCTCGTCTAAAGATATCGAATTGCAAATTCTATCTAATAGTTCCGTGAGATGTGGGTGGTACCGATCGCCAATGGGCCATACGAAAAGATCAGCTCGCCAGTATAAAAGGGGTATCGTCAACGTTGAAGGCCTTAGAAGCAAACGCCCATCGGTCCCACAATTCGAGCTCACGCTTGTCTGATTGCAATAGGTATACGACGGAGACTCACGCCTGGATCGTCCGATGCAATTCCTTGTGATGTGTGTGTGTGTGTGTGTGTGTGTGTGTGTGTGTGTGTGTGTGTGTGTGTATTCG
>Ga0157364_1008880_pt1 | contig 10415 bp, 9 predicted proteins | sample AttsexASBM2_FD_111476 | JGI IMG/M metagenome (GOLD analysis project Ga0157364, IMG submission 111476) | Fungus gardens microbial communities from leaf cutter ant in Ribeirão Preto, State of São Paulo, Brazil - Atta sexdens ASBM2 | ecosystem: Host-associated > Fungi > Mycelium > Unclassified ... | reverse complement strand
TAAAGATTCAATTGTAAAGAGATTAAACCTTTGTAAAATTGTATATATCTTTCTAAAAAACTTATTTATAATTGAATTAGGTTTTTGCACAAAAAAAAAATAAATGCTAAATTTCTGCAATCCGTACGGAAATATGCACAGAATGCATGAAATAAAAACAACAATGGATTAGATTATTTAAGATCAACAAATAATTTATTTTTGCATATTTTTATTATCTTCACAGTGCAAACAAATTTATTTATACAATAAAATAATCTATGTGACTCGTTAAAACTTGTGATCAAAACCAATTTTTGTAAATTGCTGTTTCTTAAGTGTACTAACAAAATAATGTTATTTTCAAAATTACATTATAAATTGATTACTAATGAATTTTATACAGATTAATAAATTTACAGATTAATAAATTTTATGCTCATATTACTGTGCACGTTTCGTCTCTTTGTTTTATTATAGGAACATATAAGGCAATCTAGAGAAAATCGTTTAGACGAACTGGGTCGGAAATCGACTCCGTGTCCAATTTCGGTTTCCACAACGGATCTGCATGATCATGGCAGCGAGTCACCTAGTTTAGAAGTCTTGCCCAGCAAAGAATTGATGCCCCTTACTACCATGATACCTCAGGAATATACCAAAGATCTCGTCCTCGAGATGACTTACAATGCTAGCGATATCATCGATATTCACCAGAGTAATAACGTGAGCAACGCCACGCAGGAACGTCTACAGGAGTCCAGCGAAGAGCCAGAGATGCGCGATAACTGCTGTCAAACCCGAGAAAGTCTTTTTGAATCACGAATGCCAGACGCGATGGTACCGTATGGCTTCACGACCTTCGGTGTGCGTGCTCCCAGTTCTCAGAATGGGACCAATCATCATCACTTTCATCTTCATCGTCAACAGTCACAACAAAGTCCGCAACAGTCTCATCAGAGCGTCCAGTCCTCGCAGACGAGCTCGCAATCGCCGCAACAGAGTTCGCAGCAACAAAGTATCTCTCAATGTTCCGGCTGTAGTCCAGCGTCCCGCGGACGAGATGGCAGTATGGGCATTTGTCCAAAGCATAATCCTATACCAGCGCCACCTGGCTGGTCTACACACGAGTCCAGTTATCCACTTTCCGTGCCGCAAGCTGCCCAGTATCCGGAACAGTTGGACTATCCATCCTACCAGAAATTTCAAAGTCCCAAGCCTAGCAGAGAGCTCAGCAGTGTCTATCGGCAATCGCCCAAGTTTATACGACAGGCTACCCTAGGTTCCGGCGAGAAATACGGTAGTTCCATATATGGATCCGGCCATGGCTCCAGCAATACGACGTCTAGCACATCACAGCACTCCTCCGGTAATACACCTACTAAACGTCAGCCTCAGCCAATAATGGATCCCAGGTATCGAGCGGAAGCAATTATTGAGGTAGATCAAAGACGACCATTCAGTATAGAAAGTACGAAAAGCGCTCCAGATGTGATCGCGACGCACTGACGCCGGGGTCCTGGGGATTGGGAACCCTACAAGAGACGCCATCCCCGTCAAAATTATTCGGCAGCAACTTGCAGCGGAAACAAGGTGACCGTCGCTACGCAGAGTTCTCTCGATGACGATACTTCGATAAGTTCCACCTTAGAAGCAAACTCCTCCTCCTGATCTATGCGTCGCGACGCGTTCGATCGCGAGAAATCGAATGAGAAATTACTTACGGTCAGTGACAGCTTCTGTGATCGCGAATCGTCGAAGATCGGCCAGCAATCCGAAATCGACGACATATCGACTCATATCCATTCTGGAGAGAGACTTGTCGAGGAACTCGCTGATAAATCAACTAAAGAGAAATTAGAGAAATCGGTCAGTGACTGCAACGGGTCTGGTTCCAATTCAATCAAAGTTAATGCGGAGCCTCAATTCGACGATTCGGTTACCACGCCGCGCTCGATAAATCACACTGGTCGGACAACGGCGGACGATTCGCTGATTTCGAGATCGTGGCGAGAAAAGGCAGCCTTAAAGCTACATGACTTGCCCATTCTACTACCACCGGAGGGCTTTAGGGTACCTGTGTTCAGGTGCAGGACTCCATCTCTCTCTTGGCAACACTGCGGATGTCTCTCGCATACGCATCTACCGCAGCGGCGATCGACGATTGCCTGGAGTGCCTTCGAGCGATGCAACGTGGATCCCATGTATCGCACCTGGCCTAATCGAGCTACAAGAAGATTTGGTCGACCTTTAAGGAGAACAGTCGGTACTCAGAGTTCTTTCGACGGCGCTAGATCGTCCCTTGGCTTTCTCCGATGCGTTGTTAGATCAATCGACATGACAGAGAATTCGTTGGACCAAGAGATTGGAGCTTCTATACCTTTCTAGTGTTTGTTTTACAGTTTGAATCACGCCACGGTCGATTTTCGCGTCACTGCTTTTGTGCTTTTCTACACAGTGATACACACACACACACACACACACACACACACGCGCGCGCGCGCGCGCGCGCTTTAACTTCACGAGTCATCACGTTCTTTTCTCAAAGAAAAACAAGAATTTTCTCGAGCGCGGGTTTGATGTTAACCGTCGTCGTTAAAACGATAGAAGAGTGTACATCAATCATGTATATAGCCGTGTCTGCGGTACGTTACCGTTAGTGCGATCTAAATAGACAGTGACAACTGCATTTGCTTACAGTTGGAGCTAGCAGAGATAAAAGTAAAAAAAAATAAAAGTTACGTCAGTTGAATGGACCAGGTAAGTGCGACAGTTTGTCGCATGAATAAATTCCTGACGGAAGCAATTGAAACCGAGCAATCGAGAGTCATGCATTTTTTTCCATAAATAATTGCTGCCTTTCATCTGTGCGATAAACGAATAGTAAGACAGAATTAAAGAACATCCTGGACCGCAGCTTAGACTTCGGACTAGTATTTAAGTGTGATTAAATCGAGTTGTCTGAAGAATTCGCAATATACATAAAGAAAAAGGGAAAAAAAAAGAGAAATGTGCGCCGTCGATTCCAGGAGATGAAAGGATTCTTTAATTCTTTTGCTTTTAAACTTCATAACGTACATTTAATAATATTTATATTTACATATTTATATTAATAGATTATTTTAATATTTTCTTATAATTTCTCTTGCAATTTAATGACTTTGAGTTAATATTACATCTAAAAATTGCAATACGGAATATAGTTGTACCAGCAGAATTAATGGAAGGAAAAACAACTTAGCAAAGCTTTTTATATATATTAAGTTGAACCGAAGTCTCTTTAAATTTTCCAGATCATTAATTACTTTCATTTGTTTTGTTACAATGTAAAATTTTCTAGAATGATATTATCATGGTAAAATCTGTCTTCAAATAATTTTTTAAACTTATAATGAAGGCAGCAAAGATAAGAAAATGTTCTATCGATACTGATTATTGATTTCTACGAAATCTCGCGGGCTTAATGGAACGTAACATATCAGGAACGAAACTACATTCGTTCTTACACGTAAGACCGCCCGGGAACAGAAGAAGGAATCGAGGGCTATTAATCACTCGTTAATCGAAGAGAAAAACAAACCATAGCTTGCGTCTTTCCCGCTTAGTCGCAAAGAAAGCCACGAATAAAGAGGTTCGTGTAGTTTCTCTTGTGCGTCAGAAACTACTAATTATTTCGATCAACTAAGTACCTTACCCTGTAAATTATCAGTGCGGGCTTGAGGAAGAAATTTAAGTGAACGCTTGATAAAAGGCCACTGGATTTATAGAACATCATGTTTCTTCGATATCCCAATGTATTCTCGTCACGTCGTCTGACTGTGGATATGCTTCGCGAAACGATACTTCTTCTTTAGTAACGTTGCATGTAGCGTGCCGAAAGACCGCTTTCCGATAATTCTTCCTTCGAATCCATCGGATCAAACCACAGGATTAATGTGAAAACGCGATGTTCTAACGATCTAAATCTTAGGCATGTGTTCACGTTCCTCATTTAAATCCTAAATGTGCTGACTGAAATGCGACGGTAGATAGAATTGTAAATTCGAGTATTACTCCTTTCGATATCGTTTAATACAATATTCCGCGAAATGCGACTGGCATCGATTGGCGTCGAGAGAAGATCGCGATGACGTGTAGACGTATACACGGCGATAATATTAGGCAAACTATTTTTACATGTGGTGATTTCTACGGAAACGTACGAGTCTGCGCGCGCTCGGGTCACAGACAATTCAAGAAATGCATTTATAGTTCGTAATACACACATATATACATATTTAACATATTTATATATTTTACTGATTTACTGCATGCATGCGCACACGCACATCCGATCATGTCAAATTATATCTCCAATCGGCTGACACACGCAGCTGTTCACAAACACAGTACACACCTATTTATTTTCATCAGAATCCCGAGGCATGAGTTGAATATCGGACAAACACGGCGGCCTTGCGTCTATTTTACGAATGCCGTCGGGGACGTCTGAAATCACACGTGCTCTGATAACCACCCAAGCGTGATAACCGAGTATGCACACGACCATTGCACAGTTACCGTTATGCCCTTTATATAAGCTCTATGTGCAAACCATTAAATCCTCTAGTAGCTCTTCAGCTGGACTATCTACTATTAATTCCTGTATGTGGTTAATTCCTTGTAAATGTTAAAAACAACGTTATATATATGCCGTTTCTCTGTTAAGAATTTATAATTTAACTATTGAATTGAATAGATGTAAATGAATAATAATAAGTTATTACTTATAGTATATAGAACACGATTTATTTTGATATGATGTTTTAACATGATTTTTTTGTGTCAAAATAAGTGGACTTTACTTTCAATATTTTTTCAAAGTTTCCTTACTTCTTTTCAAAGATGTATTACAAAAATATATTTTTTTTGTTAGTAAAATAAAAAAAATTATGAAAATAAATTATGAAGAAAACGGATTCGTCTATATTGTATTTGAAAGTAAAAGTTTAACAGCTTTAGATGGATCTAAAATTTTTATTTTAATAAGAAATAGATATGTCTCTAAAAAATAATTAAGATAAAATGAAAAAATTTTATTTAAATTATAAAATTATAATATTAAACATAAATACTGACTTTATTGGACTGTTTCATATAATGTTCATTTCTATACGTATATAATATTTATTTTTTTATACAAAGTATAAATTTTCAATTCCAGTCACTTTTTGTAAAAAGATTATACGCTTGATACATCTTCAAATTTGTAATAATAAGTAAGAAATACAATTTGTATTATTGCTTTATTTAATATCGATCGATTAGGATCGATTGTAATGTTCCCTACTTTCTACCCTCATTGCTTATTGATCCGATTTGTCTATTATTGTGCTTATTTATTTATAAAATGATCCCATTACTTATACTTAAATAAAAATAAACTGTTCAGTTATATAATTTTAAAAAATTGTGGTTTGGTTTAAAATTATATCAACTTAATTTTTTTAAATTTTTATTGAATAGTTAATTTTTTAATGTTTAGTTTTAAAAAACATGTTTCTATTGATAAAAATTCATATTCTTTTAATTTAAAAAATGATATATATATATATATTGTTATTGTTGCCAATATTGTTATTATTAACAGAGAAAGTATAAAAATAATTGTATATATATTGCTTGTGTGTATTACGACGGAATCTGATCCAAATTAATTAATTTTTTTGAGACAGGAGGAGGGAAAGAGCGAATTTTTTTCTGTCATAATGAGAAAACATGAGTGATTTGTATATGTATATGTATAATCGTATATAATCGGCGCATTGTTACAACAATATCCACACACATTAATCAATGTGATTTATCTTCAAATGTCTCTTCGTACCGTTTCGATAAATAATTTATTGACTGCGCGCGCAGATTTCTGTACCCACGACCAGATCGCTAATTAAATAAGTCAATTAAATTAAATCGATCAACAGCGTGTAAAAGTCACGTTTTATTACGATGGAACTATGTTCACAAGTACAGTTTTGCAAATCAAGATCTAATTGAGTACTCGAAATTTATGTACAGATTACATGTCAACGTTTGACGTATAGAACTGAATGTACAGAATATACACATTTGTATATAAACTCTCTACAATACAATTAAGAAGATACACTTGTGAGACGGATTATAAATATAGTACTTTTAAAAAAATAAGCTGTTTATATAAATTTCTTTTACCTAATCTGAACGAGATATATTACGGCTTTTAGCGGGCTTTTAAGGTAAGTCAACTTCGAGCGAAAGGAAATCAATAAGGATTCGCTCTTTTAGTTATTTGTTCTTTCAAAATCTACTCACAATAATTGAATTATGATTGTTATGCAATCTACAAGTTCTCCTTTTTATCGACTTTTTCCTTGTTCTAATTCTTAAATTTTTAATATAAAATACAAGTTCAGCGTTCGTTTTGCTGACTTATCTCATAATTAATCTTAAACTCAATTCGAGAAAGTCAGACAAAATTCATTCCATCCCATAATTAAGAGTCATTTTTTTCTGCCATTTCAAAACTTCATCCACGTCGGTTTCGCAGTTTTATATTACAATTTTTTTCATACTTTACATATTTTATTTCGCCGCATAAGCACAATAATGTCACACATAAAGTTAAATAATTATATATAAGATAAAAAACTATATTATTCGATAATTCTTTTAGTGATTCTTTGTACAAAATACAAATTATATCAGCATTTTTTCAGTGTCGTACAAGCACAGAATTTATTTATTTGTTATACGTATGGAAATTTATATATTTTTAATATTTTATTCATAAAGAGAAAATGAAGAAAATGAAATTGTATATTTACAACTTTATAACAATATATTATTTTGTATAAATAAATAAAAATAAAAAGAAACAAACTTTGCGTCTATTTATTAAATTTGTTTATAACGTCTTCCAATTTCAGTTAAATCAGAACTTTGTGTAAGTAATCAATTTAATTAATGATTTAATTGATTAATGATTAATTTAATTAAAAATTTGGAAGAGTATTAATAAATATTATATAGTTTTAAAATTTTCTGATACACTATATTGTACATATGCTGTCAAAACTATTCTAGGAAGATTAAATTTTATTGCAAAGAAGGTAAACAGGACAGTATCTAAATTGTTTTGTTTGTTATGTAATGGAGTAATTTTCATGAATGTTGTTACGATTTTTCCGAGAGACTTTACGACGAAATAAAACAGTGAATGGACGCAAATAATGAAGACAAATGATGCGAGAAACCGCACACACGAAACGATCGATGGTGACCGTAAGTTTCCACTATTATACATAAAATATTATCTAGTATATAAATATACCAAGTATTAAAATTACCATTTTTATCTATATTATAGATTCTCTTTGACACTTTTATGATATAATATTATAATGATTTAGTGAAACTAACGATATCATCCATAGCTGTGCATACGTTTCTAAAATAAAATAACGTTTAGTTTTCTCTTCTGCAAAGTTTGCAATTTATTTATCTGTTATGTGATTATGTCGAGCACATATAAATACAAAAAATAATTCACAAATATAAATATACTATTTACATTTATGATTATAGAATATTTATTTTAGTAAAATTATCGTAGATTTGCTACAAAAAATGTTTTAACAAATTTAATTATTAGAAATAAATTAGGTGCATTAATTATTTGATAATCTAACTATTTTCAATTTATTAAAATAAAACTGGATATATGTTTACGTATTTAATAAACTTTTAGCTTATTGCAAAATTCAAAATTCCGCTCGAGAATTATTTAATTTTTGTTGTAATTAAAGATCATAACCGGTATTCATAATCAGTTTTTATTTCAAGATCGTTTTAAAATATTAATATAGCTCAATGATTGGTTTATGATATGGTATCTTAGGATGATTATTGTGGTATCAGCCTATATTTTTCGTGTATTAATAGCAATACACATTATACTATCACATTAAAATCTTCAAAGTAAAAACCCAATTTATCTACATATACATATATATCAATCAAGATAAAACCGATGGGATTTTGATTTCTCGGCGCTTCCCGGTTACAAACGCGCGCGTGTCCCCCTTCATGAATTTATTCATAGCAAATATAAAACTATTCATGAACTAGATCCGACTACGTGGTATGTCGCCAGTCGAATCGTCGCGGAGAAATGGCGCGTGAGTTACACTGCTCGCGTTGTACCTTTGCGGTGCACTCGAGGCACAATTTATTGCTGCGGTGACATTGAGCGTACATAACGACGAAAAGTTTCGATACGTGGTGGAAAGCGGCGTTTTCACAGTGTGGTTACAACAATTTTTCGGTCGCGTGTTTCAGCCAAATATAGGCCGCGCCCAAAAAAACATGTCAAAGTGTATCTCATAAATTCTAATAAATAAATCAATCGCTGTTAAAGGAAATGTATATGGTTCAATTTTTTTAATTTAATTCATATCAATTACATTTAAATACTTATTTGTAATTTAGTATACATAAATTTACTGCTTTTAAACATTTAACAGTCTAGTTTTAGAAATTAAAATTAATTTTTAATTTGTTTTATTATTCCTTCCTCTCATATTCCTTCGTTAATGTTAATTCAATATAAAACTTTATATCTTCTATTCTTTTCCTTCAAATTTTATATATTCTTTTAAATATATACATATATATATATATATATATATATATATATATTTAAATTAAACTAAAAACATATATTATATTTTTCAAAACTGTATATTTGTCAAAAGCGAACTTTCATGTTATACATGCGTTTCGTCAACTGTTTGTCAACGCTAAATATTTTTATCGTACAGAAGAGTCTCTACTGGCTGGTACATACAAATATACGAATTCGTCAGTAGAAAAATGACTACGTTCATCTCTAGTGCGACGTAATGTGTTATGAGTTTTAACTCGCAATATAATCCAAATGGGTTTCTTACATTTATTATGGCTAGAATATTCTTGAAATATACGAAGGTATACTCTATATATTCTTCCATAAATCATAGTAAATTTTAAGAATAATAAAATATTATGTGTGATTCGTGTAAAATTATTTGCATTGCATCTGTAAGCTACAAAATTATATAACTTGCTCTTGTTTTTAAGAATAAACAGAAGAGTAATTATTAACAAACTACAAAAATTAAAACAAATTCTTTTTTTTACAATAATAGATGAAATAATTAAATTGCGACAAATATTCTATCTAATATAAAATACTTTCCATACCAATGTATTACGTTTTATTTAATCATTGAATTGAATTGCACGGCAAAACTTTTTTACTAAAGTCATAACTACGATGCGAGTAAAATTTATCGAAGTTAAAATTAGTGATCCAGATTACTAGGAGTAATCTGGATTACATAACTCGGAATAATTAACAAAAATGAAATAATTAGGTATGTTTTATTAAAATTTATATTTATTAATGAAATAAAAAGACGACTCAACAACAGCTCTAATAAAAAATTAAGAATCAGAAAACATGGAATCTACTAGCAAAAAATATATACAATACGTGATTATTTACTGCACATGTATTTCATTATTTCTGTATATATGGATAGCAGTAAGAAATTGTATTTACAAACACGAAGAATTCGTATAATGTGCAAAATTAAATGTAAAGCCTAAAAATTATAATTTTCTTTCGTAATCAGATAGTAAAATTTTTTTTAAATTCCTATATTTCAGTTAATCAAATTTTGTCATCGAAATTGTCTTCAAATACTGTCCGTGTCGATATCTCTTTAACAATGAAGCAAAGAATAAGAGAGCTTTCGAAAAGAAAAATGAATTATGTATTGTAGATCTTTCTTCGCTTCTCGCTACTCCAGAAATGAGCATTTAATTTACCTTTAATGAAGTGTACTAAGACGATCTGCAAGTCAGAAGAAAAATAAATTTATCTTGAAGTATATAAATACTAACTCGCTATTGTTATCCAGACGAAATTCTTTTATGAAAATAAAAAAATTAGAATAATAATAATTCTAGACCATTAAATAAATAAAGTAAATACATAAGGAAAGATCTAATAAGATTAGATCTCTCTCAATACCTATAACATAATATGACTTATAATATGATTAATAATATAATTATAAAACTAGAATAAATTATAAAATATATAATTTAATATGCAATTCTATTAGTTAAGAAAACATTCACTGTTTCATGCAAAACATAAATGAAATGGCTTAAAAAGTTATAATGCTATAAATGTATCCATTTACATGGAATTAATATCGTTTTATAATAATTCTTTAGTAAGCTTTAAAGGTACTTTTTTACCCGGAACTAACATAAGCACGTACGAAATATTCCGTAATATTACGCATGAATCACTAAATATGATGTATTTGGATGTTTTATCTGGTTACTGTTATTTTATTATATTT
>Ga0157364_1008878_pt1 | contig 10416 bp, 9 predicted proteins | sample AttsexASBM2_FD_111476 | JGI IMG/M metagenome (GOLD analysis project Ga0157364, IMG submission 111476) | Fungus gardens microbial communities from leaf cutter ant in Ribeirão Preto, State of São Paulo, Brazil - Atta sexdens ASBM2 | ecosystem: Host-associated > Fungi > Mycelium > Unclassified ... | reverse complement strand
TTTACGTCTATAAATTTTTCAATAAGCGTGCCATTTCTCCTTACATTCGTCCTGTCATAGTGAGGCTAACATGAGTCAACCAAAAACATGGATCGGTGGCCAGACTGTTTTTTTAGGGACTTTAGAAGTGGAATCCATAGATAGGAGAAATCCATTTCTCAAGATTTGAGATAGTCTTATAGTGTATTTGATTTACTTGACTCGATCCTATTCCGAGTTAATGGTCTGTTCATTTTGCTGCATTTCTTGCACAATTTAGCTCTTCTTTTGCTTCTTTCTTTCTCTATGTAGAAGTCGTAAGAGTCGTGGAGTCTTAAGTCATAGGAAACTGATCAATTCTAATCGAGTATTCTCCTTATATTTGATTGTGATTGGTTAGTCCTACTTAAGACTTCTATGTAGAGGACTCTTAAATCGAATACGCTATTAAACTTTAGCTAGTGCATGAACCAATCAGAGAGCTATATTAGCATCTTAAGACATTGCTTAAGATTAAGAACAGACTATGGATTCCGCTAGTTCACTACGTTCCAAAACTTTTTCTCCGAAGATTTTATTCTATATACGTCGAATGTGAGAAAAATAATCAACTATGATTGGTCGATTTCTACGCCTACTCTTTAATCCTACTCTTACTGCCCATTGTAGACCATGCATTACGTGTACTATATATTTCGAGAAAAGGAAGTTTTGGAAGGTAGTCTAGATAACTAGCTGACAAATATATAACAATTGCCCATGAGCTAATTATGCACAAGCCAATCACAGCACTAAAAAAAAATCCCTACGCAGAAGTCGCTGTGATTGGCAATGGGCAATTGCTACAGTATGCAAGTGAACCGTTTCCCTAGCTGGCAATTGAAATTAAAAAAAAAAAACGTAAAAATTTAGTAGTGTCATAAATGTTACGACAGCAAATCCATGGCCATGCACCATACATTTCAAGTAAAAACATAAGTCCGTATTCAGAACGCTTTTATCTCCAAAATTCTGTAGTATGCGTAACATAAATTATAGCATGTTAGCGCGCTAATATCGTTTTAAGCGCGTTCTGAATACAGATAATAATGTATTTTCATTATGCATTTAAATGGAATAGATGAAAAATGTTGGATCAATTACACCGGAATAAAACCGGAGAACAGGTGGACTCTAATTAGAGAATTAATTTCAAGACACAATCGACCTTCAGTGATTCCTGTTCACGTAGTGCAAGAATGAAGAACAGACCTCAAATCGCGCCGATCGAGATATCGATGAAGTTGTTCTCTTCACGCGTTTTCCCGCGGATTTCGTTAAGACCGTATGCTGTGCTGTGTGATATAGAATTGGCGGTATGTTATTTATGTTATTTAATGTGACGTTTGTTTAAAAGTGAAAATTGCATTTCTTTCAATTCATAATTTTTTTTACACGTCTTCGTTGTTCACGTGACGTTATATTCTTCAAAAATTAGCCGAACTGTCTTGACGATTTGTTCTCGTTTAGGTTATAATGACAAGATCACATTGACAGTTCTAATTGTTCCATATAATAATAACGTAATTGAGGAATGCTAAAAATATTGTAATATTTTAAAAACAAGGTAAATTCATGACAATTCAATAACCACTTAGCGAAAACGCGCAGTCTTATTTTGTAACTTCAACATTCTTTATAAAAACAAAAAAACTCCAAAGTTTAGTGGTGGGTACTTTCCATTTGGTGACAAGTGACACAAATCGACACAAATATCGTTTTGCAAAATGAATGTGCTCTTTGTTTCCTGTTTCTTGCTATTTACTACTTTTTAAGCCTATTCTGCAAGGTGCTTTTGTTTCTTGTTTCTTTTTGATATTTTTTAATATTTTGTCTTTTTGTCTCTTATCCCATTTTTCATTTTTTATCGCCTGAGATAAAAGTTAACTTCGAAAGAAATACGTGGCAAAATACAATAGTTGGTCAAGAAGGAAAAAGACATGAGGTAAAAAGAAACAGAAAACAAAGAACACTATAGATCAGGCATTAAATATCAAAAAAGATAAATATCAAGATGAATGTGTCAATTTGTGTCATTAAATAGAAAACATCCTGCATGTATCAGATTTAACAAATAAAAAGTATGGACGGTTCAATGGAAGACAGTGATTGTATGATACAAGAAGTAACGCCAAAGAAAAAAAAGAAAATGAGACAAGGTAATTTGATTTTCTTATAAATATATTGCATACATTTAAATAAGTTTGTGTTGCTTGTACTTTTTGCATTCAGCATTTTTGCATTCTCTCTTTTCAATATATATATTTCATGTTTTTAAGTATTTTAATATATATTTATTGAGTGAAAAAATTTTTTGGGAATTTAAGCAATGCAAATAAACTTATCGTGTATATATTGTAACATTTATGTTTAGATAGTGCAAGTATTTATTACACAATTATTTCATTATTTTAGCACAACTACCATTTCAAATATTAAGTTCCTCCAAATCACCAAACAGTACAGATAATGAGTCTAACACGAAGAAGAGGAAAATAAAGTCGCCTTTGGTAGAGCTTAAGAGCTCTAAAGTGTTAAAACTTGCAACAAAAGAGAATTCGGTCAGAAAAGTACCTGAGAAGAAAAAAGAAGATGCAAGCGAGAAAAAACTTGATGTTAGCGAAGATATTGAAATAATATTAGATGACGAAAAGGAAGATCTCGAGCAAAGTGATCAGCAAGATAGGAAAATCGATAGTACATCTAAAAGAAACACTTTAGGAAAAAATAAGAAACTGGATAAAGCTCAACAGAAACCTGGTGCCTTAACTAAGTTTCTAAAAAAAACAGAAATTGAAAATTATAAGGAAATTGAAAAAAGTGATCATGTCGATAATTTACCTGAACAAAAAGATAATAATCATGATAATAATTTACTTGACTTAAAAGATAAGAAAAACTGTCAAGATATATCTGTACATAAAGAAACAAATGAAGTCTGTATGAATGAAAACTTAGACGCACAATGTATTCGATCTGAATTAGATACGTCTCAACTAAGTGAAATAGATAATAGTATTGTTGATAAGGATACAGATCTTTCTCTTCAGAAAACGAACTGTGATATTACTATTTTATCTTCGGATAACGAGGCTTCGAGCGAGTTAGATACATCAATATCGAATAGAAATAAAGAACCAGACAAACCTGCATCTCCTGTTACTCCAAAAACTGACAAAGATATTAAGAATAAAATTAAAAAATTAACACCAAAACAATTGCAAAAGAGACAGGAAATTATCAAAAGAAAGGAAGAGAAGCAGAAATTAAAAATGGTATGTAAATAGAAGAGATGTACATTTTATTTTTGTTTACTTATAAAATAAGTTTAAATTGATGTGATCGTATTGTACATATATATATGCATATCAATTCATTTATATTTCTTATATGCTAGGAAAAAGAAAAAAAACGGGAGGAGGAAAAAGCAAATCGGCGATTGGAGAAAGAAGAGAAGCAGAGAGAAAAAGAAGAAAAAGAGAGAATCGAAAAAGAACAAAAGAAAAAGGAAAAAGAATTAAAGGAACTTAAGAAACAAATGGAGATCGAGTAAGAACAATTACTTTACTGCATTTTGTGTTATATACTTTCCTTTATATTAAAAAATTATTTATTTCTAGACAAAAACAAAAAGAAAAGGAAGCGAAAGAAGAAGAACGAAAAAAACGAGAAGAAGCTAAGGAAGAAGAGAAAAGAAAGAAAGAAGAGGAACGACTGGAAGCCGAACGCAAGAAGCAGAAAGCTGCCTCGAATTTTGCGAGCTTTTTTGTTCCTAAAAAGCAGGAGGTTAAATCGGTGGAGGAAGAGAGTGTTATTGGAGTGAAAAATTTTATGCCTTTTGAAATAAAGGCCGACATGAGAATCGCACCGATTTGTCGAAGAAAATTGACTGAACATGATAAATTATTGTTTGATAATAAATGTAACGTAGATTTAGATAAAATTGAATTATATCTCGAAGATATTAAAAAAGGAAGAATAGTGCCACGTACTTCCTCCAAAACATGGCCATTGGAAACAAAAGATGAAATTATCCTATTAGGTAAAAATCATGTTTATGATATATAAATTTCTTAATACAATTTGTAAAATATTTTAATGAATTTAATTGATTGTGCAGACGATGACAATGACGGCAGTTCTAACATTATAACGAACACGCATAACTTGGAGAAGCACCGGCCGAAATTACTGCAATTCAACGAAAATCGCCGTCCTCCGTATTGGGGTACATGGCGAAAACGAAGTAGCATCATAAATTCTCGGCGGCCGTTTGCAAAAGACAAGGTAAGAATTAATAATAATATGATTTCTACAAATGCTCTTTAATGCAATTATTTATTTTGAAGTGTTAATTATTAAATATTAAAATAGCCAGTATTCGCAAATTCTGTCTTCGATAATTACGATTATATTAACAATTTTAATTGTTAATTTTTACAAAGAACATTATAAACGATGTAAAACATACGAAAAATAAGATATAAAATAATGCATTTTTTTCGTAATTTTATTCTATATGACTGATGATTGATAACAATTTTTTATCGAAATAACGTTAACTGCCGCCAATAAAGACTAGTCGCACTAATACTAGATTGAATGAATTTCATTCATTTCAATATAATTTCAATGTAATTTATTGCACTAATTTTGCTTTCTGGTATTCGAAAAAATTTTCTGGCATTATCTTAATTTATATAATCTCTTGATTATCTTAATTAATTTATGATACTATTTCATTAGAGTTAATACTAGTGTTTCTTGAATAGAAACACAAATAAGTGTATTATAACTTCAAGGAAGATTAGCCGCCGAAAATATTAAAAAAAACCAATCTACATCATTAAATTGGCAGAAATTATCTTTATATAGAATCAGTTTAAGTACTTTATTTGATTATGTAGAAATGATGTTGTAGACGTTTCGTGTTCTTAGTGATAAACTTTGGCTTGTTTTCTTAGTTAAAAAGAAATTTTAAAAGTCGAGAGGAGTTTTAGATTTCTGACGGTAAAACATTTATCTTGCCGCTACGTAGTCCTCTAGCCCCGTGAAACAATGGATAGGTATTTTTCCGGTGCACTTTACGATGCTTGGCCAGATGATCACTACGTGCAAATTTTTTCGAGCATATCTCGCACGAGTACGGTTTAATGCCCGAATGCGATCGTCGGTGCCTCGCCAGTTCATCCGATCGACTGAAACGCCATACGCAACCGGTCCAAGTGCACGCGAACGGTTTCTCGCCAGTATGTCGGCGTAAATGAGCTTTCAAATGAGATGCTTTGGCGTATACCTAAAATGAAAAGAAATAAATATTATATTTTAACTAGGACTCAATTTTTAATAGAACTCTTCTTAAGAGAGAATCAATCTAAAATTCATTAATCTTTCAGAAAAACTCGATTATGATATAAAAATGATTTTCACAGATAAGAAATGAGTCACAGATTGTAATTATTTTTATTTTTTAAAAGACTACATGAAAAGAACGGTTTTTGTTGAAAATAATTTTATTGAATCATTAAAATAATTATATAAAATACTTAAGTGTTGACAATGCTGTAAAAAGTTTTAGCATTCTAACAATTAATTTGAAAGTTCTACATAATTCTTTTGATCGAACAAAATTATTTTCAGATCTAGCTAGCTAAGTTTTTAGATACTTCAACAGAATTGTTTTTTCCGTATGAACATGAAATAACTAATAATATAGCTGACAAATAAATCTCATAAAGTCTCAAGATTACTTTTAAACATCCTTGGTAAGTACATGGGAAGCATCGATCTTCGGACGCATTTGCTAAACTACGATTAGTATAATCGTGGGTTGCTAAAGCGGCAGTAGCTGCTGATGAAATTAGGAGATTGTCGTTTAACTGATTGTTGTTATAATCTGCAATTAAGATTTTAATTGTCTTCATAATATATTTAGTATAATTATTAAGATAATGATTTAAAATAGTATCTTGCTATTTTAAACAATATAATCTCATTATTCTCTTCTTTTCATGTCGCAATCGAAAAAGCCTTATCACTTTAATGCTGACGTTATTTTAATTAAAATATACATCCTGTACCTATCGTATTTGTTCCTAATGTGTTTTCCAACGCTCGTAAATCGATGCCAAGTACTAGCAATGGTTCCTCATATTGTGGCATCTGTTGCGGATTCGATAGAGGCGGTAGATGCAAAAATCCTTCGCATCCTGCAGTGCACAATGGTGTTCTTTCTGGAAGACCGGAATCCCAGCTCTTCTCTAGACACCAGTCCAGCTCTGAATCCAATTCACCCAATTCGCTAAAATAACCTGTGATTATTAAGCACACATTTTAAGAAAAGTATGTTTGTATTAAAAGATTCTCAGAGCATCTCTAGAATAGCAAATCTAGAATTTTTTTCTAATAAAAGTAAGCAGATCTCACAATAAACGAGAATAACGTTGCATTATGTTGAACTTAATTGCAGTCTGGTTTTATATATACATATATATATATATATATATATATATATATATATATATATATAAAAAAAAAATATATATATATATATATATATATATATATATATATGTAAAAGGTATACCTAAAAAAGGTTTATAAAAAAGGTATACCTGACGATGTAGGGGTATTGGTGGTCGACCAGTCGTTCCAAGATAATTGCGGAGAACAAGTTAAGTCAGTATAGCAATCTGTCGGATTTATTATATTTAATTGATTGTCGAATATTCCGAAGTCATCGCTGAGTGTACTCGAGATTTCGTAATCGCTAGGTAGATTCGTCTTGGTCGGGGAAAATAGCTGTCTCTCGATGCTAGTGTCCATTGTGAAGCCAAGGGCGGAGAACAGCTGCTCGTCCGTCATCTGTAGATGAAGATAAATATATATATATATTTTTTAATTATTTTATAAGTCTGAATTTATAAATATTGACACATGAATCAACACTCAATTCTCATTTTACGATAGTTTTGATAGGTGTTTATCTCGTTTATTCCAGGTTTATCCTAGTAAGTTTATCCCAATTTTATCCCGTTCTTAAACAAATTGTATAGAATTTAACTGATGCAAAAAAGTAGATACGCGTAAAAAACGGTTGTGCCAAAATATTTAAAAATTTAGCTAGATATAGATCTAAAAACAATTTTATGAAGCTATCAAAATAATTTTGTAGGAAGCTGAAGCTGATTGCTAAACTGTAAATTTTGCAGCATTATTCATTATTGTTTGAGCGTTCTGTGTAATTATTTGATGGTCCAATAAAATTATGTTTTCAGATTTGTATCTACCTAAATTTTTAGATGCTTTAACAAACTCATTCTTTCCATATATGTATGCAGTCAAGTATGATATTGTCAAATGTAAAGTACATATCGCATAGTTATGCAATTAAATATGACATTACGTTGTGTTGTGTACTCACATCGAATGTCGTAGCTTCCTCGATCATGATACCGAGAAATTAAATCAAAACTAGGATGCAGCTGATCTCAAAAAATTTTCATACAAGTTGACGATTATACGCAACAAAGACTTTCAGAATAATTCCAATTGGCGTTTACATGATTGCTCCTAAGATTGACTCAATTGTCAATCGTGTTTCCCAATATCAATTAATAAGATTCTATTTATTGATCACCGCATCATTATTCGCGTGAATCTAACAAAGATAGATTTTTATTTGCAGTATATTTAGCACGATAAGAAGACTAAGAACCGCTTGTATTAGATCATAATCTTGTACTATTTGTCTCTTTAAAATTGAGAAGTAATAGCGAGCATTATGAGCATTCTAAGAAATGTACAATGCCACGTCTGCGATTTTTCTTTTCATGATCAAGAGATTTCGAGATCTTTAAAATACAGAATTACAATAAAAACTGATAACAAAACGCCGTAGAGTGCAAGACACCTTCAAAATTTCGCGCGCGTCCGAACGTTGCGAAAGAGAAGAGACATGGAATCGAAAACACCGATCCACTCGTCACGACCGATCGGTAGTCGTGTCAATACTGCAACTGGTGGTCGAATCCTCCAGGCGAGAGGACGTCGACGAGACCGTATGACGAGAGAGTGTGTGGCGTATGGGTCCCCAGTTTGAGATAAGGATGCTGGCTTGTGCCACCCAGCGCCGTCACCATGTCGATCCCCAGGGACCTTGCGATCGTACACGTCGCGTCGCCAGCTCATCCCAGAACACCGAGAAAGAACATCGGCACCACCATTCTCAACGGCAATTCGTCGTTATTTTATCCCCTTCTGGTCCGCGTTAGGAATGGGATTAAGTATTTCACAACAATCGCGAATTTCCTTTACAGTTATTTGAAAAAATTTTGTTCAGATTTAAGGTCGAAGAGACCATAAATCATGTTGAAAGGTTTCTGTCAAATCTGACAGAAGATAAAATGTCAAAATAGATAAGAGCACCAAAATATAGTCCTAGAAGGACAGATATAACAATAAATTCTTCAGAAGTTTCAGAAAAGGGACAGTTACAATAATTAAAAATATTCAGGAAATATTAGGAAAACTCGATCTATTTTAAAATTTTTTATGACAACTTCATATTTAAATAATCAGTAACGATGATGATTAGTACTATTGATTTAGGAAAAGTTAATGTTTTTCAGATTCTCAGATTTCGACTCGATTTGATTTCTCTCGTTAAAATATAAGCTTTTAAATCCTGACAACTATTTATAGCTACTTATAGGAATTACAAAAACAATTCTTTTTAAAATAAACTAAGTAATCGTTTTTGCGGTCATCACTTGAGTCTTATGAAACTCGGTTGTTGAAGTTGATTCGCGACTCGCAATCGATACACATCGAACTTGATTTTCTCCCTCCCGATCGGGCAGTTAGCCCGCTTATTTACGGTCCCTCGAGATGCAAATTAATCGGGCAGCGTGCCGGATAATCGCGTTGCTCGGATGCTGGCTATCAGAATTGATTTCACCAAACGAATCGCGTTCTTCACTGCCACGGATTGGGGAAAGAGGGAAAGAGGGAAGACACCCTCTCTCTCTTTCTTTCTCTTGTCTTCGAGGATATCTCGAGGATGCCTTCGTACTGTCATGCACGTGGCTGCTATAAATACATTGACAATTTCGATTTATGATATAATTTGAGGAGAGCAGACTGCTGGATTCTTTCCGATCAGTCGCATATACATGGACAGAATATAATAATATCTCGAAATGTTATAATGCTAAGCATATTAAAGAAATTTTCCAACAGTCAGGTGGCTTCGCTAGGTTATAAATGTTGCTGTAAAAATTTGCTGTAAAAAATGTTTAGAAATTACATGTGGATTTTGAAATGTATATTAGTTGCACGCTTAGCAGAAAAAATATCTTTACAACTGTTATAAAATTCTTCAATATAATTGTTCTTGCTCTTAGTCCCTCACTGCCTCACCTCTAAATGTACAAATCAATCTTATCAAAGAATGACAATTGCAAAGTTGCTGTCTCTATTGAATTATTGTTATATATATTATAAGGGATTCAGCGATTCTTGAATATCTTTGAATCCTAGAATTATCCTGAAATTTAATATATTTCAAAAAATTCCTAAAAAAACTCCTGAAATTTCACTTGGAATTTAGGATAAGATGCTATTTATGATAAGATTGTTACAAATGGAAATGCAAGCTTCTTCGAGATTATGAAATCTGTGATTCATTTTACTCGCAATATATACCCGTGATGTGATAAAACTTTTATAAGCAATTGCAGACATTCAATCAGATTAATAATTTAATTTTTTTATGTACAAACGAGACATTGTTTTTCTCGAATGCTTCTAAGACATCCTATACTTACCAAGATTCGAATTTTTTCTTGCATAAAAATTAATGTTTAATCTTTTATAACTCTATATCGAATTGAGCTGGACATAATGCATTATTATATCTATCGGATAATTTTTCATGCATTCGAATTGTTACATAATTATAATCGATAATTATATTTTTTTATTTCCATTCTCCTAATAGTAATCAAAATTTGTTTTATTCATATTAGATTAATTTGATTTGATGAATCGAAGAACGAAATACTTTCATTTATTTATGAGAAATAGTTTGAATCGCAAAAGAAAAGTTAGAAATAAATGTTTTTTCGCGAAATAGAAATAAAAAGAGTTAAAAATAAATTTTTTAAAAATTCTTTCAAAGATTTTAGAATTTTTTACTACTAGAATTGGAACACGTACGCAGATATTTATATTGTTTTTACATTATTGCATACATTTATTAAACATTGCAAAAGCTTAGCATGCATAGGTACATGACCGAGATATTATCTTTTCTAAACGCTTCCAAGATATCTCATGTTCGAAAATATTTAAAATCCACGCAAGACACATAATGTCTTATTGTTATTATGCCAAGTT
>Ga0157364_1008877_pt1 | contig 10417 bp, 11 predicted proteins | sample AttsexASBM2_FD_111476 | JGI IMG/M metagenome (GOLD analysis project Ga0157364, IMG submission 111476) | Fungus gardens microbial communities from leaf cutter ant in Ribeirão Preto, State of São Paulo, Brazil - Atta sexdens ASBM2 | ecosystem: Host-associated > Fungi > Mycelium > Unclassified ... | reverse complement strand
CATGGACTTTAGGGTCAGTTATATAATGTTGTAGCACAGACCAGGACTTCTAGTATATATAGTGGTTAGATAGAGTAGGAGCTCCTTATCGAGTTCTCTTGTATCAACCCAGTATAAGGTTTAGTCTCTGAACCAACTCTAAGGTTTTGAGTCTACAACAACTACCCTAAGGAAAATGTAAACAATTTTGTCCTAAGAAAGACATTCTACTCTAAACAGGGTTTTAAGAATACCTGCTATTCCTCTGCGTAGATAGACCACAAGGAGGTCTATAACACAAGGTTGATAAAATAAAAATGTACAGAACACATCCACAAAAGGTAGTACATTTGATGTGCACTAGTGGGCTTTAATGCAAGCAAACGATCAGGAGGAATCCTGATTGATACACCTCTTATACCTAGGGTCCAGTAGTGTTCTTCTTGACTAAAGGACTGTGTTGTCCCTTGGTCAAGAATGGATAGAGAGTAAAAGTAGGAAGGCTAGTGTTAAGTGGTCCAGATAATGGGAATCAAGTTCTAATGTTATAACTCAAAACCCTTAGAGTTGGATTATGAGGTAACCTTGTATTGGATAACACAAGAGAACTCAATAGAGAGCTCTTTTACAAAATAATTTACCTTATATACTTCTACAGATGGTCCATGCTAAGTACTGTGTACCCTACCCTAAATGACTATATATAAAGCATGAGGTCAACATGTAGTATCCATGTTGTATGATACCACTTTGTTCCAGAACCTTCTTAAGTCTTGTAATCAATGTTGGGATCACACCATCAGATGTGACTGATATGACAGCATGACCAATCACTTTTAACCCTAACCTCAGAGTTCTAAAAATAGAAAAATAATGGGAAATAAATCAAGAGAAAATAAAATGTGGAATAGTCTAGAGCGGTCTAGAAGGACTTAGGGTCTAGAAGGATCAGAAAGAGTCTAGAAGAAGTTAGGGTTAAGGATGATGTCAAGGGACAATGGTTCCTCATGGTGTACACATGGTGTATACATGGTGATGAAGATTGACCACCATCAGATGTGACTGATGTGACAGTGTGACCAATCACTTCTAACCCTAAAAAATAAAATAAAAAGAAACTAAGTCTACTTTCTGCAATCTTGACATCTATGGTATATAAGATGTATTAGTTTGTACTTGAAACTCTATTGAGTTCTCTTATGTTAACTAATACAAAATTATTTTTCTTTGACCCACTCTAAGATCTTTGAATTGTAATATTGTCATATGCAAGTCTATCTGTCTGGAAATTACATCCCTGCAGTAATATCATCTCCTGATTATACAAGCCCACCTTCCACAGTGGCCATCTTTCTTGCAACACACCTTATGGTGGTGCTGCAACTATCTGAGTATTCCATCTTCCACAGTAGAGATACTCCTATTTGACTCAGTCTTCCATGATAGAGTTACCCCTGTCAGTGTCTTAATGCTGAAACCTCCACTCATGGTAATAGAAGCTTTACCACTGAAACCCCAAGCATCTCCTATAATATCTATTTGTATATAAGACTAGTAGTTATATTGTAATTCACTAGTCTGATAATTGACAAAGATAATTCTTATTAAACTCAATCTCTGATGTTCAACAGTCACACACCAAATCAGTACTTACTTTCCTTTCAGACTTCTCCCTATCATCTGAAGTTGCGACCACATGGCAGACAGACAGCATAGCACATAAGCTAAAGCCAAGGTCATTTCACAAGTTCACATATCTTTGGGTCCATCTTGTGGACTTCCACCCCAGTGTAAACAGCGCCTGACAAATATAGAGGCTAAAGTAGAAAAAACTGGAATAGAAAAAATAAAAAGAGGATGAAATGAAATGAGAATAAAAGAAGTTGAAAAAGGAGGAAGAAAATAAAAAAGGAAAAAATCAAGAAAGAAGAGAACAATGAAAGTGAAAAAGATAGCAAAGGAGTGGGAAATTTGGGATAAGAAAGAGAAAATAGCAAAGTCAGAGAAAGAGACTAAGAAATTGGTTCTACCAAGGTTCTATAAATGGATCCATATCTTTTAGAAGAAAACAAGTGAGAGGATGCTAACAAGAAAGTTGTGGAACCATGTGATAAAATGAAGGAAGAGTTTGTACTAAGGAAAGGAAAGGTATATCCATTGTCAAGAGAAGAAAGAAAAGAGGTATGTAAGTTTATAGAAGAACAATTGAGAAAAGAGTATATAAAACCCTTGAAGTCATCTCAAATGGCATTTATGTTTTCTATGATAAAGAAGGACAGTAAGAGCATATAGTACAGGACTAGAGATATTTAAATAAATAGACAATTAAAAACAATTATCCTTTACTTCTAATTTTAAATATTGTAGAGAACATTGGTACTAATAAAGTATTTAATAAATTAGATTTATAATAAGACTATAATAATATACAGATAAAGAAGGGTGATGAGTGGAAGACAGTGTTCATAACTCTAAAAAGGTCATTTAAACCAACAGCAATGTTCATTGGACTCACTAACTCTTCAGCAACATTTTAAACAATGATGAACAAGGTTCTACAGGACTCAATAAATACTAAAAAGGTGGCAAGTTTCATCAACAATGTAATAGTAAGAATGGAGAAGAAAGAAGAACATGATGAAGTGGTAAAAGAAATAGTAAAGAGATTGGCAGAGAATAACCTATATGTAAAACTGGAAAAATGCAAGTAGAAGATTAGAGAAGTAGAATTCTTAGGAGTAGTAATTGGACCAGAGAGAATCAAGATGAAAAAAGAGAAGGTGAAGAAAGTATTGGACTGGCTGACTTTGAAAGGAGTTAAAAACATACAGAAGTTCTTGAGACTTACTAATTATTATCAGCAGTTCATTAAATAAGGATTTCACAGTAAAAGCCAGACTATTATATAAAAAAGGATCATAAGTGGGAGTGGATAAAAAGACAAGAAGTAACATTTAAAAAGTTAAAGAAAAGGTTTACAAAAGAACCAGTGTTAGCAGCACTGGACTTAGACAAAAAAAATAAAGATGGAAGTTGATGTATTGGACTATGCAACAGGTGGTGTATTATCTATGGAAAGCAAAGACAAATGATGGAGACCAGTAACATTTCTCTCAAAATCTCTAAATGAGACAGAGAGAAATTATGAGATTTATGACAAAGAGATGTTGGCAGTGATAAGAGAGTTAAATTAAGGCATCTGTTAAAGGGCACAAAATTCAAATTCAAGATCTAGACAGACTACAAGAATTTAATACTTTATGAAAGCACAAAAATAAAACAGAAAACAAGCTTATTGGGTCTTACATTTGTCAAGATTTGATTTTACCTTGAAGTATGTGCCAAAAACAAAAATAGAGAAGGCAGATGGACTTAGTAAAAGACTGGACTGGAAAGTAGAAGTAAAAAAAGATAATAAAAATCAAACTTTAATTAAGGAACAATGAATCCATAGTTTAGCCAAAGTAGTAATAAAAAGACCTGAAGTAGATATACTAAAAAAAATAAAAAGATGAATAACAGATAGAGGGAGATCTAATGTTGAAAAAAAGAAAGATATATATATCAAAGGATAATGAGTTGAGAATAGAAATAATCAAGTTGCATCGTAATGTACTGGTGGCTAGATATAGAGGAAGATAGAAAACAACAGAGTTAGTAACAAGAAATTACTAGTGGTCTAGAGTAATAAGAGATGTGGAAAAGTATGTGGATGAATGCAATATATGTCAAGGGATAAAGAATAGAATAAAGTGTTAGGAATAGACTAGCTACTAAACCAGTTACATTAAAAGTGTGCAATGTCAAGCTTAGCTTTGACATCTGGCTGGTACTATATATATACTTCATACTATTGACACAGAAGTACCAGCAGAGAAGCTGAAGTTGAGTAAAATACTAAAGAAGCCATGGACATACTTGATAGTTGACTTTATAGCTAAGTTATTATTAGTAGCTAGAAAGAATGTAATCCTAGTAGTCTGTGACAGATTGTTCAAAATGACACATTTTGTAACAACAACAGAGGAGAAATTAGTAGAAGAATTGGTACAATTGTTCAGAGATAATATATGAAAGTTGCATGAATTACCAGAGAGTATGATGTTAGATAGAGGACCACAGTTTACAGCAGAGTTGATGAAAGAGCTGAATAGAATGCTAGGGATTGAGATTAAACTGTCAACATCTTTCTATCCACAAATAGATGAACAATGGAATAAACAAATCAAGAATTGGAACAGTATTTTAGATTCTTTGTAAATCATAGACAAAAGAACTGGCCAGAATGGTTAGCATTAGTAGAATTCACAGTCAACAATGAAGTACATTCAACAACCAAAGTATCTCCATTTATGGCAAACTATGGTAGGGAATTAAGGATGGAAGCAAATGTTAGAAAGAAGAGAAAGGTAGAAAAAACAACAGAATTTGTAAAAAAAGTATAAGAGAAGACAGAAGCAATGTTTAAAACAATAGGCAGACAGAGAAAAGAAGAAAGCAAAAGAATGGAAGAAAGGAGACAGAGTAATATTGAGTATGTAGGACTTGGTGTTTAAAAAAAAAGGCCAGCAAAGAAACTAGTAGATTAATATATCAGTTCATATTTCATTAATGAGATAGTTTCTACCAATACAGTTAAATTATGATTTCCCACTTTGATGAGAATTTATCTAGTTATGAATATCAGTCAGATAGTATGATACAAAGAGTAAGTAAAGAAGCAAAAGGTGAAAGAAACAGAAGTAGTGAAAATAGAAGGAGTTGAAGAATGGAAGATGGGAAATTTTCTAAATAAAAGAAAAATACAAGGAGTAGTAAAGTATTTAGTACAATGGAAATAGTTTATGGCAGAATATGATAATTAGGAGAGAGAGGAAGACTTAAAAAATGCAAAAAAAGTAGTAGTAAATTTTGAAGGAAGTATGAATGCAGAAGTAAGCAGACAAGAAAAGTTAGATATGATAGAGAAAAGAAATTTTAAAAGAGAAGAATTACCAGAGAAGTATATAGCAAAGATGTTGTATAAGTGAGATAATAAGCAGTTTGAAGCAAAGTATTTAAGAAATTTGGAGAAGAACTAGCAAAAATGGAAGTTAGTTTTTCTGGAGGAGAAACCTTGAAGGAGGAATAATATCAGAATCAAAGATAGTGAACTTTATTTTATTTTCATTTTCTCATTTCTATTTTCTTTTTCATTTATTTTTATTTTTAAACTTAAGGTTAGGAGATAGTATGACATTACACATAATTGTCACAAACTGTCACAAGTCATGGTCACATAATCACATATTACATAGAAGAATATAAAAAGTTCCAGAATAATAATATTAGTCTACATGTTAATAGTATATAGTATACATAGTTTTTAGGATAGGCTAAGATTAGTATAGCACAGACTAGTAGCCTAGCATATACAAAGTAGACACTTTGTATTTGGAACTCCATTAAGTTTTCTTATGTTAACCCTAATACAAGGTTCTTTCTTTTGACTTACTGTCATAAATACTATCCACACATATATGGGATAAATGAAAACAACAACAAACAACTGAGATATCAGGCTATCAGTAACTGTAAAAGTTTTGTTGGCTAATATCTTATAAACAGCTAAATGGATTCATATGATTAAACTTGCATTGGAAAGTACTCATCAAACCATTTCCAATTATATATAGTATATCCCAAAGCAATAAGTATTCATAAAGATACAAGCATATCAATGTAGTGACATAATGAGTTGTCTTCTAAAATTAGCCTGACATCTGCTATGACAGATAACAGCCCCTATCAGGTACAAGTTTTGATCATGTAATGAAAACAGCTTGCACATGGACCATCACTCTTTTGCATATATACTTTTGTATCTGAGAATTAGACCTCAGACTTAACAACATCAGTTTTTATCTTTTCATCATTGACATTATTGAACTTCTAAATCACTTCTGAACCTCTGAAAGTGCACCCAAGGTTGAGATATCACAAACAAGTGAGTAGTTTATTTTATGATAAATAAGACATGAATGAAAGTAGAAGGTGACAGAATTAATGACAAGAAACTATTTATGGCAAGAAGTGACAAGAAACATAGGGAGATATGTAGAAGGCTATGATATGTATTAAAAAATGAAGAATAAGATAGAAGCACTGGCAGAAAAGTTGAAGTTGAACAAGATATCTGAAAAGCTATAAACATATGTAATAGTAGATTTTATCACAAAGTTACCACTAGTGACAGAAAAGGACATGATCCTGGTAGTCTGTGATAGATTGTCCAAAATGACATACTTTGTGACAACTACAAAAGAGGCCTTAACAAAAGAACTAGTATGGTTGTTTAAAGATAATATATAGAAGTTACATGGATTACCAGAAAGCGTAGTATCAGATAGGAGACCACAATTTACAGCAAGGTTAACAAAGAAGCTAAATAGGATGCTGGAAATTGAAACCAAGTTGTAATCTCATTTTACTCTCAAACAGATGGTGTCAGGAGTACAGTATAAAGTACATATATAGTACCAGCCAGATGTCAAAGCTAAGCTTGACATTGTGCACTTCTAGCATAACTGGTTCAGTGGCTGGTCTGTTCCTAACAGATGGCCAGATAGAATAAATGAACCAGAAACTGAAATAATATCTATAGTTCTTTGTTGACTATAGATAAGAACTAGCTGGAGTAGCTAGCCTTGGCATAATTCACAGTTAACAACAAAGTGTATTCAGCAACCAAGGTTTATGGCAAACTATAGTAGATAATTAAGAATAGGGATGAACATAAGAAGAAAAGAAAAAGTGGAGAAAGTAATAGAATTTGCAGAGAGAATAAAGAAAGTATAAGAGAAAGCAGAAGTAGCACTAAGAAAATCACAAGTGGAAATGAAGTAACAAGTGGATAAAGAAAGAAAGAAAGTAGAGAAATAAAAAAAAAAGACAAATATTATGATCGATCTCTCATATCTTCAATGTGGCTAGCTTATGAACTACAGATGTTGGAGCTACTTCTTTATGACTCAATGATTAGCTGTGCCACATGTTATCTCAGTCAGTACCTTATATAGTAGGCAAGACTTCCTCATGCTTTCTTTATGTACTATAACTTGTTTTCCTCATGTATAATATATAGATTGCTCATGGTCTTTAGGTATATATAGCTGTAGATACACTCTTATATCCTTATGCTTTACCAATTGATCATCCCTTTACTTCTTTCCTCAAGTCTTGCCTAAGTTGCAACCTGGGTCTAGCTTAAGATCATAATAACAAAATGATATTGAGTATGAAAAATCTAGTATTCAAGGAATAACTAGCTAAAAAATTGGTGAATCAATATATTGGTCTATACATCATTGATGAAGTAGTTTCAATAAACATGGTCAAATTATAACTACTAACATTGATAAGGATTTATCTGGTGGTGAACATTAGTTAAGTAGTATGATATAGAGAATAAGTAGGAGAACAAAAAGTAAAAGAAATAAAATTAGTAGAGATAGAGTGAGTCAAAGAGTGAGAAATAGAGAAAATATTGAATAAAAGGAAATTTAGTAAAGTAGTAAAGTACTTAGAAAAATAGAAGAGGTTTATAGTAGAGTATGATATTTAGAAAAGAAAGGAAAACTTGAAAAATATAAAGAAAGTAGTAGCCAAGTTTGAGGCAAGGCTAAATATAGAAGTTAGACTATAGAAAAAGTTGGAAATAGCAGAGAAAAGATATTTCAGAAGAGAGGAGTTATTAGGGAAGTATATAACAAAAATATTATACAAATGAGATAATGAAAGATTTAAAAAGAAGTATTTGAGAAAGTTAGGCAGAAATAGAAGTCAGTTTCTCCATAGAAGAAACCTTAAAGAGGGGATGATGTTAGAACCAAAGACAATGGACTTTATTTATTTCTATTTTTTCTTCTTCTTTCTATTTTATTTTATTCTCCATTTTTTAGACTTAAAGTTAGAGGTTAGCATAACATCACATATGATTGTCACAAACTGTCACACATCTGTCACATATCACATAACACTATCACAATCATGGTTATACATCATATATTACAAAAGAATATAGAAGATTCTATACTAATGATGTTATCTCATATAATAACTATATGTAATATACATGGTCTTAGGGTAAGCTAGATTTAGTGTCATATAGACTATTAGCCTAGTATATATAAGATAGACAACTTATACTTGGAACTCTATCAAGTTTTCTTGTATAAACCCTATATAAGGTTCCTTTTTGACTCTGACCCTTGATGTTGTGGCAACCACTAGTCTAAGAACAACTAATAGCATACTAAGTAAACTTGTAAACAAAGTATATTATGAGAATTACAAGAAAACTTAACAATGAGTCTCTAATGTATTGCTACCCTATTTATACTATTTACATATAGTCCATGCTAACAATAAATAGTCCTATTCTAATGTATATATGTTGTTCATGAGTTCACCACACTATTACCACAAGACAAACACATTCCCTAACATTATTGTTTTGGTCTCTTCTACTCCATTTTTAGACCTATGACATCACATCATGTAATATATCATGTAATTGTGGTCATGTGCCTCTTCATCATCCAACAAAAAAGAAAAAAAAAATCAAAATCAAAAGAAAAGAAATTTTAAATCAAGAAAAATAGATAAAAAGAAAAGAAAAATGTTAGTGTCCAAGCATACCATAACACTTGAGCTTAAGTCATAACACAGAGATACAGTATATTCACTAAAGCCAAGATTATTTATAATCCATATCCACACATATCAAATAATATTCCTATACTCTTTATCATATCCTGATTTAGCCACATCTATCCCAACCTATAAATAATGCTTCTTCCCTATCCACACTCTCTAATCTCTTCTAGTGCAAATTACTCATCTTCATTCTATCTTGAACATTCTCACTAGACTCTTGCCAACTTCATAAATCTTTACCCCTAACATATAAGGATCACTAGAAACCAGAGTAACACTTAGCAGTCTCTATTCTAAATGACTATTCTAGATAGTGTTGTGGCAACCACTAGACACAAAGTCCAATAATCACACAAGCAAGTAAGGCTCTCAGTAAGCTATTAATATGGGAATCACAAGAGAACTTGACAAGGAGTCTCTGCTGGATTGCTACCCTATTTATATAAATTACACATAGTCCATGCTACTTAATAATTACCCTACCCTAAAGTCCATGCATCGTCCATGAGTGCACCATGTGTACACTATTGTCAAGTTCATAAATAGTGGACTTAGCTTTTTTCTATTTTATTTTTCATTTTTATTTTCATTCTGTTTTATCTTTCTATTTTTAGAACAACTAGGGTTAGGGTTGATCTGTCACACTGTCACATCAGTCACAACCTGATGGTGTAGTTACAAGACAGATCACGAGACTTAGAAGAATTTAGTAAAAGATTCGAGAACAGATGATGTCATACAACATGGACACCACATGGTTGTTTAAGGTAGGGTGCACAGTAGTTAGCACGGACCCTCTGTAGAACTATATAAGGTAGACTAGTCTGTAGAAGAGTTCTCTATCGAGTTCTCTTGTGTTACTCCTATACAAAAGTGGTTCTTTCATCCAACCCTAGGGATCTAAGTTTATAACAACTATGAGGTAGCCATACAGTTAATATGCTCCTTGACATCATCTATCTAGACCACTCCAGCCCACTCTAGTTCATTCTAGGCTTTTATGACATCACATCATGTGACATGTCATGTGACTGCAGTATCATGTGCCTCTTCATCATCAAATAAAAATAAAAATAAAAATAAAATCAAAAGAAAAGAAATATAAACTCAAGAAAAATAGATAAAAAAATATTAGTGTCCAAGCACATCATAACAGATAGCATACTTAGTATATAGACTGGTAGTTTACATTATAAGCCTCATCCTGAAAATTGACTAAAACTATTACCAACTCTTAGTGTTAGTGACAACACATCTTCTGTTATAAGACAAGTGTATGGACAGACTTTTAGGGTTAGGGTTAGAGGACAGAAATAGACAGTAGTAATTATTATTAGTCTACAATGGAAAAAGAGCATGTGACCTAGAAGTCATGTGAGATGATGTTATAGGCCTAGAATGGTCTAGAGCAGTCTATAGGTCTAGAAGGGTTTATAAGGCTAGAAGAGCCTAGACAATGACATCAGGGAGCATGTATACCACATTGCTACCACATGGTCAACACATGGACATTAGGGCAGGATGCACAGTCTTGCACAGTCACTGCAGAGTAGACATGAGGTAGATATATGGCCTTTAGGGCAGGAGGTGTAGTAGACACATTGTTGTAGCACAGACCACTTGTAAATTATATAAATAGGGTAGCAATGCAGTGAGGGCTCCTTGTCAAGTTCTCTTGTAATTCCCACTACTAGATAGCCAGATAAGAGCTTTGCTGAAGTAAGCATACTACAGGGTCGTT
>Ga0157364_1008876_pt1 | contig 10418 bp, 11 predicted proteins | sample AttsexASBM2_FD_111476 | JGI IMG/M metagenome (GOLD analysis project Ga0157364, IMG submission 111476) | Fungus gardens microbial communities from leaf cutter ant in Ribeirão Preto, State of São Paulo, Brazil - Atta sexdens ASBM2 | ecosystem: Host-associated > Fungi > Mycelium > Unclassified ... | reverse complement strand
TCGATAGGGAACCACAACAGTATTCTACCTACTATTTATATAAAGTATCCATAGTCTATACTATGGCTGTGTATCATTCTACCCTAATGTCCATGCCCTGCCCTCATGGCTATTACTCATCTACTATACATTTATCTCAAGGCTAGCATGCTATGTCTATATGCCCTGATGTCATATTCTTTAATCTCTATCATACATACATGTACCATGTGTACACCATGAAAAACCCATGTCTCTTGATGTCATCCTATCTCTAGACTCTTCCTGATCCTTCTAGACCCTAAGTCCTTTCAGACTGCTCTAGACCACTCTAGGCCAATGACATCATGTCATGTGACTTCCCAGTCATGTGCCCTCTCTCTCTCAATGTAGACTAATAATAATACTACTACTATATCTTAACCCTAACCCTAAAAGTCTGTTTACACTTTTATCTTATAACATAGACAAAAAAATAAGGATGGAAGTTGATGTATCTAACTATGTAACAAGAGGAGTATTATCTGTGGAATGTGAGGATGGAAGATGAATATCTGTAGTGTATCTCTCAAAATCTCTCAATGAGACAAAGAGAAACTATGAAATCTATGACAAGGAAATGTTAGCAGTAATTAGAGAGCTAGAAAACTAAAGATATTTATTAGAGAGTGCAAAATTCAAGTTTGAAGTCTGAACAGATCATAAGAACTTGGAGTATTTTATGAAAGTATAAAAGTTAAATAGAAAACAAGCTCATTAAGCCTTATACTTGTTAAGATTTGAATTTATCCTGAAATATGTTCCAGGAACAAAAATGAGGAAAGCAAATGGGCTTAGTAGGAGACCATACTAGAAAGAAAAGGATAATGAAAACCAGAAATTAATTAAAGAGCTAGAAATAAAAATGAAGAGATAGTTAAAGTAGTAGAGGAGATAAAGAAGATAAAAGTAAAAGTATTGAATAGAGACAAATGGCAGATAAAGCAATAATCGGTGTTGAAGAAATAAAAGATTTATGTACTGAAGAATAAGAAGCTGAGAGTAGAAATAATCTAGTTGTATCATGATAAACTGGTAGTAGGATATAGAAGAAGGTAAAAGATAACAGAATTAGTAATAAAAAATTACTGGTGGCCTAGAGTGACAAAAGATATAGCAAAATATATGGATGGTTGTGATATGTGTCAGAAGATGAAGAATAGGACAGAGATACTAGTGAGGAAGTTGAAGTTGAGTAAGATACTAGAGAAGCTATGAACATATTTGATAGTGAACTTCATTACAAAGTTGCTGTTAGTAGCTGGAAAGAATATAATCTTAGTAGTCTACAATATATTGTCCAAAATGATACATTTTGTAGCAACAACAGAGAGAACAATAGCAGAAGGATTAGTAAGACTATTTAGAAATAATATATAAAAGTTGTATAGATTACCAGAAAGTGTGGTGTCAGATAGAAAACTACAGTTTGCAGTGGAGTTAACAAAGGAGCTGAACAAAATTTTGGAAATTAAGATGAAGTTGTTGACATTATTCTATTCTCAAACAAATGGTTAGACAGAAAGAAAGAACTAGGAACTAGAACAATACTTATAGTTCTTTGTTGATCATAGACAAAAATATTAGCCAGATTAACTAGTAACTGTTGGGTTTGTAGTAAATAACAAGACACACTCAGCAACTAAAATATCTCTGTTTATAGTGAATTATAGGAGAGAGTTAAGAACTGGAGTAGATATAAGAAGGAAAGAAAAAGTAGAGAAAGCAATAGAGCTTGTGGAGAGGATAAAAAATTTTCAGAAGAAAGCAGGGGCAGTACTAAGAAAGATATAGGAGGAGATGAAGTGACAGGGAGGTAAGAGAAGGAAGAAATTTAAAGAATAGAAGAAGAATAACAGGATAATGCTAAGTATAAAAAACTTGGTATTCAAAGAGCAGCTGGCAAAGATATTAGTGGACCAATATGTTGGTCTATATATTATCAATGAAGTAATTTCTACTAATATATTACAAACTTAAGATCTTAGAGTAGATTAAAAGAAAAAATCTTATATTAGAGTTAACATAAGAGAACTTAATGAAGTTTCAAGTATAAGATTGTCTACCTTATATATACTGGACTACTGGTCTATGCTACACTACCATTAGCTTATCCTAAAAGACTATATGTTATTCTTAAGGCTAATATATGTTAAACATACTCCATGATATCATCTCATTCTAAAATATTCTACAATATTCCATTGTAACACATGATCATGTGACTGTGGCTGATTTGTAACAGTTTTTGATAGTCATATGTAATGTTATACCAAACTATAACTCTAAGTCTAAAATAAAAATAAAAATAAAAATAAAAATAAAATAAAAAGAAAAAATAAAATAAAAGTTAAGTCCACCATCTTCAATTCTAATATTACCCTTCCTTCAAAGTTTCTCCTGCCTTTTATTTTTGCCAGTTCCTCTCTAACTTTCTTAAATACTCTTTTTCAAATTTACTATTATCTTATTTGTATAACATCTTTGCTATGTATTTTTCAAGTAACTCTTCCTTTATAAAGTTTCTTTCTTCTGTTATATTTAACTTCTCCTGTTTTCTCACTTCTGTATTTATCCTTCCTTCAAACTCAGCTACTGTTCCTTCATATTTCCTAAGTCTTCCTCTTTCTTTCAGATATCATATTATGCTGTAAATATTTTCCAGCACACTAAGTACTTTACTATTTCCCTTGCTTTTCTCTTGTTTAATATCTTTTCAACTTGCTATTCTTTGACTTCTTCTACTTCTACTTGTTTTACTTCTTCTACCTTTTGTTCCTCTACTTGCTTTTTATATTATACTATCTGACTAATATTTACTACTAGGTGAATTCTCATTAAAGTAGGCAATTGTGATTTGACTATATTGGTAGATATTACCTCATCAATGAAATATGGACCAACATATCAGTTCACTAGCTTCTTTACCAGTCTTTTTTTGAATACCAAGTTCTTTATACTCAACATGACTCTATCTCCTTTTTTCTATTCTTTGGTTTCTTTCCTTTTCCTATCTGCTTGTTGTTTCATCTTCCTCTAAGTCTTTCTCAATACTATTCCAGCTTCCTCTTGTATTTTCTTCATTCTTTCCACAAACTTTGTTGTTTTTTCTACTTTTCTTTTCTTTTTATATCCACTTCCATTCTCAACTTTTTACTATGATTTGCCATAAATAGAGACATTTTAGTTACCAAATATACTTTGTTATTGACTGAAAACTCTGCTGATGTTAGCCATTTTGGCCAATCTTTTTGTTTATAATCTACAAAGAATTCAAGATACTATTCCAACTTCTGGTTCATTTGTTCTGTTTGTCTATCTGTTTGTGGATGTAAAGAAATAAACAATTTAGTTTTAATCTCCAATATTCTATTCAACTCTTTAGTTAAGTCCACTGTAAACTGTAGTCCCCTATTCAACACTACACTCTCTAGTAATTTATACAACTTCCATACATTATCTCTAAACAATCTTGCCAACCTTTCAGCTGATATTCCTTCTATAGTTACCATAAAATGTATCATCTTGGACAATCTGTCATAGACTACTAGGATCATATTCTTCCCAGCTACTAATGGTAACTTAGTTATGAAATCAATTGTCAAGTGTTTCCACAGCTTCTTTAGTACTTTACTTGACTTCAGCTTCTCTACTGGTGTCTTTGTCCAATTCTTCATTCTCTAACACATATCACAACTATCCACATATTTTCCTATATCTCTTGTCACTTCAGGCCACCAATAATTTTTCATCACCAACTCTGTCATCTTCTATCTTCCTCCATATCCAATTACCAATCTATCATCTCAATATCTTATTCTTTGGCATATATATCTTTTATTATTTCAACACCAGATCTCCTTCTATTTATCATTCATCTCTCCACAATACTTTAACTTCTATCTTCTTCATTTTCTCTACCACTCTAATTACTTATTTGTCTTTTTCTCTAGTTTTTTCTATTATATCTACTTTAGGTCCTTTTATTACTACTTCTGCCAAACTATGAATCTACTGTTTTTTAATTAAAGTCTGATTATCATTGTCCTTTTCTACACCTACTTTCTAGTCTAGTATTTTACTAAATCTATCTATCTTTCCTATTTTTGTACCTGGTACATATTTTAGAGTAAATTTGAACCTTGACAAGTATAGTGTCTAATGAGCTTGTCTTCTATTCAACTTTTGCACTTTCATAAAGTATTCTAGATTTTTGTGATTGGTCAAAACATCAAACTTGTACTTAGTATCTTCTAGCAAATACTTCTAGTTTTTCAATTCTCTTATTACTACTAGTATTTCTTTATTATGAATCTTATAATTTCTTTCTGTCTCATTTAAATATTTTAAAAGAAATACCACTAGTTTTCATCTTCTATCTTCACACTCCATAGATAGCACTCCACCCATCATATAGTCCAGTACATCTACTTCCATCCTCATCTAAGTCTGGAGCTACTAATATTGGTTCTTTTGTAAACATTTTCTTTAGCTTCTAAAATGCCTTTTCCTGCTTTTCTATCCAATCTCACTTCTAATCCTTCTTGACCAAATTATGTAATGGTCTAGCTATCACTGTGAGATCTTTAATAAACCACCAATAATAATTGGCAAGTTCCAAAAACTTCTGTATATCTTTAACTTCTTTCAGAGTCTGCCATTCCAATATGCCTTTCATTTTCTCTTCTTCTATCTTAATCCCTCCAGTCCAGTTACCACTTTTAAAAACCCTACCTTCTTAATCTTCTATTTATATTTTTCTGATTTTACATATAAATCATTTGCTGCTAATCTCTTTACTATCTCCTCTACTACCTCATCATATTCTTCTTCTTTTTCTGTTCTGACTATAACATCATCAATAAAGCTTACTACTTCCCCAGTGTTAATCAAATTCCAAAGGATCTTATTCATTATTGTTTGAAATATTTCTGGGAAATTTGTAAGTCTAAAGAACATTATAGTTAGTTCAAATGATTCTTCTGGAGTTATAAATGCCATCTTCCACTTGTCTTTATTCTTGATCTGTATATTATTATACCTCTATCTTAGATCAAACTTAGTAAATACCTTCATACCAATGTTTTCTACAATGTTTGAAATTAATGGTAAGAGATAAATATTAGTGTTATTTGAGATAATTTTGAAAGCCTAATATACTCTTTCCTTGATTATTTTTTAATGAACTCATATACCTCTTCCCTTCCTTCTCTTGATAACAGATATACCTTTTCCTTCTTTAGTACAAATTCTTTCTTTATCTTTATTGTATGATTCCATAATTTTTATTGGAATTTTTTCACTTGCTTTCTTTTTAAAGACATATTCATCTGTGAAATTATTCTTGTACCAACTTTTTTGCTTCTTCCTCTAATTTTGCTGCTTCTTCCTTTTTATCCCAAATCTCCCACTCTTCTGTTATCTTTTTTACTTTCATTATTCTCTCCTTTTTTGGTTTTTTCTTTCTTTTTCTTTCTTTCTTCTTCTACTTCTTCTCTTTTCTTCTTATTTTTTTTCCTCTTTCTATTTTTGTTTTCTACTATTCTGACTTCTTTTATTTTGGTCTCCATTTCTCACCACACTTTTTTTTGACATCTTGTCATCCTCTTCTTTTCTATTCTCTAGTCAATTTTAGAGTTGTAGCAAGCAAGTCATAGCATTCTCAAGATTATACTCTACTTCTAACCTCCAATCACATCAATATCTATTCTTTCATTATGTCCCTGATAATGAATATTGACCTCTACTGTATACTCAATAAGTCTCCTTGTTAAAAAAACTATCCACATTTCTTATATAAATAGGTTTTTTAATTTTCTTTAGCTTAAACTCCTGCTTCCTAGTAAACTCTACACTTAATATTAGTTCTGTTATTCCACTATCTAACAATGCCTCTACTGTCACTCCTTTTTTTGTGTCAATTCTTTCAAGCCCAATAACTTCCCTCAATATGTCTCCATTATCTAGGTTATAGCAGGATATATTTTCTATTACTTTAGAGAGTATTGCAAACATATTATAGTTAGAATCTAATCAAGGACTATTAGATTCTCCTCCTTATTTAAATTATTTTAACTGTTTGAATTGCCCTATACTCCAGTCTCTTCTCTTGCCCTACTATTTTTCTATTCCTACAATTTCTACTATAGTCTACCTCTATTATATATGGGTCATATCTTAGTATAAACCCTGTCTGTTGATTTGGGTTTGCAATGACTACACTCATCTTCTTCACTCCCTTTATTGGAGTAGGCTCTACCAGCATCCACTGCTGAGCCTCCTATTTTCTGGGCTATATCTAAATCTGAGGTAGTTATTGCTCTTGTACTCCACTAGTAGTTACTAGTACATTCACTCTCTAAGCTAGAGCTCTTATCTCTCTTTTACCTCTTAATCTCTCCTCTTCTCACCTACTTTTCCTCCAGTATCTATCCAAATTTGTTGCTTACTCATACTATTGTTCAATGCTCCTAGAAAGCCTTTCTGCCTTTATAAGCTTTCTCCTGATCACTCCATTCATTCCTCTTTTAAACTCTTCTATTAAAAGTCTTTCTTCATACTTATTTTCTTTAGCTATTCTTCTGAACTTCTAAACAAACTTTTCCATTGTTTTTCCTTCTTGCTCTACCTTCTTCAATTCTGCTACTTTCATTGTTTCATTCTCTTCTCCATCAAATTCTTCTTTTAAATCTAACAAAAATTTCCCTACTGTTGTATAACTCAGGCTCCTATTTTCCAAATCTTCTATAACATTTTTCTTCAAGATATCTGCTAAGATTTTCTGTATATATGACAACATCCACTATACCTACTCTTTTACAATATCATTTCTCATCTTTATCCCAATAAAAAGCCTACATACTATTAAGAAGTCCAAAATCTTTCTTGCCTCTCCACTAAATGTTGGTGGTTTGACCACATTTATATTTGACCTAGTATTAGGTTGGGAAACTACCACTGCTCCTTCTCCTCCTAGGTCTACTTGAGTTATTAGTATCTATAAGGTAGCTATCTGCTCTTGTTGCTGATAGACTATTTGTTCTAGACTGATTAAACTGGAATAACTTATATTATAATAATAAGAGAATGAATCAATTGGAGTGAGTAATGATGATTGTGGTGGTAGTATAAGAGGTGAAGATATGTAAAGAGATCAGACAAAGCTAATAATAGTCTCTCCCTCTGAATTATACTCTGAACTTGAATTTATCTCTATAAGTACTAGTGGGTTCTCTTCAAGTCCTATCTTATACTGTCTACCAACTATCTAGACTACTTACTACTACCCTAATCAAATTTGTATATAAATATTCTTAAGAAGAGAATCTTTACTCTAGATAGTATTTAAAGAACTTTTACTATTTTTTTGCATAGACTGATCATAAGGGGACCAGCAGTATGAGATAACTATGCAAAAATACTAATAATACATTTACAAAAGGTTATACATTTACTAAGCACCAGTAGGCTTTGATGCAAAACAAATAGCCAAGCTTGTCAAGATCACAGAAAGTGAACTTGGCTTTTTCTTATTTTCTTATTTTCTTATTCTTATTTTTCATTTTTTTAGTTATTTTCATTTTTCTATTTTTAGAACTTAGGGTTAGGGTTAGTGACAGTGACAAGTCACATGATGCATGGAAGGACATAGAAGATTCTAGAAAAAGTAATATTATACAATATGTACATTGTATGTTAATCTTATGTCTTATACATGGTACTTTAGGGTAAAATGTACAGTAACTAGCATGGACCATGTGGATAGGTATATAAGGTAGACTACTTTGTAAAGAACTCCCTATCAAGTTCTCTTATGTTATCCAATACAAGGTTTTACTCTTAAGTTTACTCTAAGGCTTTTGAGTCATAACAAAGCTTCTCCTATCTGGCTAGTATATTTCTTATGCCTAAGGCTTAGCAATTCTTCTTAACTAAAAAATAGTATTGTTCTTCAGTTAAGGATAATAAAAGAGTAAGTAAGAAAAGACCTTAAGTTGGGCAATTTCAAGAAATGCTAATTGAGTTCTAATATTACAAACTTAAGACCTTAGAATGGATTTAAAAAAACCTTATATTAAGATTAATATAAGAGAACTTAATAAATTTTTAAGTATAGGATTGTCTATTTTATATATGTTAGACTACTAGTCTATGCTACACTACTATTAGTCTATTCTAAAGGGCTATGTATTATTCTTAAAGTCAATATATATTGAATATGCTATATAATGTTATTTTATTCTAGAACCTTCTACAATGTTCTATTATGATATATGACTATGTAACTGTGACTTATGTATGACATTTTGTGATATCATACTAAACCCTAACCCCAAGTCCAAAATAAAATTAAAATTAAAATTAAATAGAAAGAAAAAATAAAATAAAAGTCAAGTTTACTATCTTCAATTCTAATAATATAGCAGATAGATAATATAGTGTATATCTCTAAGCTAACACTGCAAGTTTTTTTATAGATAATACTTCCCTAATATCTGATTTGATTAGGATATTTATAGAAGAGAATATCTTTTTTTTCTGTCTACTTATTCTCTTCTAGTATAGATCTATCTAGCTTCTTTTTATGTTCAATCACTGTATTACTAATCATATAGTTCCTCATGAAACTCTAGACTTTATTTTCAAGAATGTTAATATATCTAGAGTATTTATCTATCTTCTCTAATTCTTAGATAGTCTGAATACTAGTATTTAGGATGTATAGATACTCTGTAGTTTTTTAGCTTGAAAATCAACTAGTGTAGTATACTGGTCTGAGTGCCCATGCTCAGAAGTCTGACTTTCTTGCTGTTCCACTCCCTGTTAATATTCTCTTTTCAAATATAACTGTTGTAATAGGCAGACATAGAGGCACAGCACATTCACTGAAGCCAAGGTTTCCTAGAATCTACATTCATATACATTAGATGATGTTCCCATACTCTTTCAATGTTTTCTGTAATTTTCCCATAAACTGTTTCTTCTTCCAGGCATGCTTCTTACCTGATAAATCTAGAAGAATGATGTTATACATCATATGATATGATGACTCTTATATATGACCTATAGTATTTAGGGTAGACTAGATGTAGAATATGCATAGACTATACACTAAAAAAGTTTTCTCTTCTATATAACTCCACAAATACTTGGACTTTGATATGGAGTTTTCTTCTATCCAACCTAAACTCATTTCAGTGTTTTACTACTGAAACATCTGCTCAAAGCTCCACTTAATTAATTCTTTATTTTCCTTCATGTATTTAAGGCTAGTAACCATTGTTACTCTATAATAGCTAGCCTGATAATCAACTAAAGTTGACACAAAATCCTGTGTTAATGGCAACAGAAAGTCCTATCCTCATAACTTCTGATTTCTCCTCCCAAGACCTTTCTCTGAAATTACAACTTCATAGATAGTAAGAGACACAACAGATAAGTTGAGGCCAAGATTATTCTAGAAAGTTCATATCTCTGGTAGACTTTGATAATTTTATATACTTGTCAAACTCTGCAGATTTTTTTTGGACTTTTGCTCTCTCAAGTATAGGTCATGCTTAACAAGTTGTTACAACTGTTGGTCATCCTTGGTTTAGAAGCTAAACTATAAGTATGAAAAGAAGTTAGCTGTTTAGCTTGAGCAGTTGTGGATGGCAGCAACCAGATCCAAGCTGCTGTCTAGACATACTCATTATTTAATTGGGTGGTGTCAAAGTAGTGTACTTGTATTCTTTCATGTAAGAAGCTCATGCTATGTTTTCTAGTAAAAAAGCATCTAACTTAGAGATTTCCTTCTTAGAAATATTAGGATACAAACTCAAATTCAATTAGGGCAGTAGTAAGCAGAATAAGTAATCAGTAGACAATATAAGGTGAAACTAGCTGAAAGCTTACTAGTATTTACAGAGAACTTAGAATACAGGTTAAAGAGTAATAACAGAAGTCAAGCAGAAAAGAAATTATGCTAGGATGTAACAAAAAATAAGCAACACTAGCCCTTAACTGTATACTAAAGAATTCAAAGAGGATAATATTAGTATCAGAAATTGAGAGAAGAGATAGAAATAATAATATAAGAAAGGAATGTATAAATTAATATCTACTTGCAAATACATTCTCTTGCTAATATACTTTTAAATAGTAAGTCTTACACTATGTAACAAGCTCTCTTAGAAAATCTAAATAGATTACAAAGCTTCTTAAGAGTCTGTTAAGATACTGTTATGAGAGATATTAGGACAGATGATGTTAAAATGGGTAGAACTCACTCTGAGTAGATATCACAAATAAGATACTCACTGGTTGTGATACTTGAACTTAATGGTGTTTCAGAGGTTCAGTATAAGGGTGTGATGATGATAGATGATGGAAAGTATCAATAAGAATAATTGACGTTGTTA
>Ga0157364_1008875_pt1 | contig 10418 bp, 6 predicted proteins | sample AttsexASBM2_FD_111476 | JGI IMG/M metagenome (GOLD analysis project Ga0157364, IMG submission 111476) | Fungus gardens microbial communities from leaf cutter ant in Ribeirão Preto, State of São Paulo, Brazil - Atta sexdens ASBM2 | ecosystem: Host-associated > Fungi > Mycelium > Unclassified ... | reverse complement strand
TCGCTTATTTCCGGAGATTCAATTGGCAATCATATTCCTTATCACATTTTTGTCATCACTCTTAAATCACAGAAGCATCAATAAAGTCATTTGGGATCTAGCACTTGTGATTGACAAAACTTTACTCGTACAATTCATTACCATTAGATATCTTAACTAGGAAATTGATTTTAACTAGTCTTAGGATCAAGTCAACGCACTTAAACGCTCGCGGCCATTAAGATTCAATATATATACTCTCTAAAGATAAACTTCTTATTAGGACTCCTGAGTACTCAGTTAAGAACTCTGCGTTGACGGTGGCGACACAGAATCAGACGGCGGTTTAGCGAAACCGGTAGCCGCATACTCAAGCATGAGCCCATGTTCGTGTTTGACGCGTCGAGAATGAACAAAACAGCGAGCATCTTCTCGCTTTAATTGCTTGTTTTAAGTGACCGAAATTGCTTTCTTGACAATCTCGGCCGCTAGGTGTATATCAATAAGAGGCATTCTAAATGTATTTTATATATCTTCTTCATAAACTCGAATAGCAAAAATAATCTAGAAAAATTATTTTAACGAAAAAAAATATTTCCCTTCACGAAAATCTTTGGAAGATTATCAGAAAAAAAATGCATATGTTTGAGATTTGTGAAGGAAATATGCGAAAGAAAATTGAATAATTGCAAAAAGCATGTTTTTCGCTTATAAAACGAAAGATATTGATTGTATGGAAAAATTTGATATGAAAAAGATAGGTATTCAAAATACCTACAAAATGAAACATGGGGCATTAAAATCGATCTATTAGTTAAATAGAAAAAAAAATTACTGAAAAAGGCCTTTTTTCACTCGCTTTCTATTTATTGAAATTTAAATGCAAAGCTTAAAATTCTCGTAAAATGTAGCCCTCGTAATAACGAAAAAATTTAGCCCTGAACGAGTTTAAAATGATCATTAGTTTTTGCAAAAAGCCATTTGTTCATTAAAAATCTGTTTGCGGAAAACTTAATTTTTGTATCTTTGAGCAGTCGCATAGCAATTTACAGAGGCAATTTTTCTTCTTCAAGAATTGTACTATCACGTACACTAAATAACAAAATGATTTTTTGCAGTTAAACATTTTAAAATAACTTTGAAAAGTGAATATCTTTTTTTCGTATAAAAAAATGGAATAATTCCGTTAATATGCATCATATCAAATAGCCGTGTGAAGCATTCGATAGCTGACATTTTTCTATGAACTTAAAAAAAAGATTATCCTTCGATTATTAACAGCCGAGATAACAATTTTTTTTCAAAAAATCACTGTGTTCTAGTTTTTTAAGATTAAGAGTTCCGTCTGGCAATATATCAAAGAAGAATTGAATTTGCTGTTCTCGAATTTTTTGCTGCCGAAAAAGTTTAAAAAACCATTGAAAAGTTGAAGAACGCGAGCGAGGCAGTGCACCAGGCAGAATGAGGGAAGTCGACGCACAATCGAATGAGGGATATCGGTCCGCTCGGCGATTTGCGCGTATTTGATTTCGTTAAAATTTGTATTTTCTCAGCAATAAATTGACGTGAAAACCTGATTTTTTAAAATCTGGGGTAGCTCGACGAGATATAAACAAATAGCTTAATCAAATATTTCACAAAGTAATTGTAACCATGAAATTTTTAGTTTTTTGTTTCTTAAATGTTTATTTTTTCGGTTTATTACTAAAAAATCACGTATGTGATTTTTATTAAGTATAAAGCGCATCTGATTATCAAATTTAAGTCACATTAGCTATGTTTCTTTATTTAACATGCTATAAAGTGTCCAATTGGACAATTAAATGTATATATAAATTATCAATAAAATTATCAATAGAAAATTGTTTTTGTGAATTTAATTGCAGATGCAAATATGACATATGTAAACAAATAATTAATAAGTAATTTGTCAAATGTTTAAGTACAACTGTTTAAGATGCAAAATATATTTTTCGTATAACACTAATTTATATTTAAAGTTAGTTTTACATTTACAGCGAAAATTATATCTTCAACACTTGGCTAACATTTGGCAAATTACTTAATTATTTGTTTACATATGTCATATTTGCATCTGCAATTAAATTCACAAAAGCAATTTTCTACTGATCACACATATATTTAATTGTCTAATTGGACACATTTTACAGTATATTAAATAAAAAAACATAGTTCATGTGATTTAAATTTGTTAATCAGACATTCCATACTCAAACGTGATTTTTTTAGTAATAAACCGAAAAAATAAAAATTCAAGAAACGAAAAACCAAAAATTGCATTTTAGTTAATTACTTTGCGAAACATTTGGTTAAGCTACAATATTTATTTATATCTTGTCGAACTACCCCTTAAGATTTAAAAAATTCATATTTCTACCTCAATGAGAAAATGTAAGTTTAGCAAATTTTAACATACGAAATGAGACACGCGCGAGTCGCCGAGCGGCCTGATTTTTCTCATTCGACCGCGCGTCGGCTTTCCCCACTCCGTCCGGTGCGCTGCCTAAGCATATAATATCGAAGAGTAATCTTTTTTTTTAATTAGTAGAATATCAGTTGTCGCATGCTTCACACAACTATTTGATATGATGCATATTAACGGAATTATTCCATTTTTTGTATTTTTTTGTGAAAAAAAAGATATTCACTTTTCAAAGACATTTTGTAATAATTTAACTGCAAGAAATCGTTTTGTTATTAAGTGTATGTGATAATGCAACTCCTGAAAAAGAAAAATCACCCCTGTAAATTGCTGCTCAAAGATGAAGGAATTAAGTTTTCCGCAGACAGATTTTTAGTGAACAAATGGCTTTTTGCAAAAACTAATGAACATTTCAGGCTCGTTCAGGCTCGTTGTAAATTTTTTCGTCATTACAAGATTACATTTTATGAGAATTTCAAAGCTTTGCGTTTAAATCTCAATGAACAGATAGCGAGTGAAGAAAGGCCTTTTTTAGTGATTTTTATTTTTTTTTTCTACTTAAACAATAGACCGATTTTAATGCTCCACGTCTCATTTTGTAGGTATTTTGAATACCTGCATTTTTCATACCAGATTTTTTTCCATGTAATCAATATCTTTCATTTTATAAACGAAAAACATGCTTTTTTGCAACTATTCGATTTTATTTCACATATTTCCGTTACAAGTCTCAAATCTCAAACATAGGCATTTCTTTTCTAATTATCTTCCAAAGATTTTCGTGAAGAGAAATGCTGATTTATAATTTTTTTTCCAGTAAAATTCTAATTGAATTATTCTTGCCACTCAAATTTATGAAGAAGATATATAAACGCGGATGAAAAATAAACAATTAAATATCTCGTAAACTCTTGCGTTTTAATATGCTATTAATGGAAAGAATACACTATTACTATAATTTATTAAAACTATAATTATATATTATATATTATATAAACTATATATTATTTAGAATGTCCCATCTCTTATTGATACACGCCGAGATTATCGAGAAAGCATTTTCGATCACACGAAATAAGAGACTAGAGTGAGAAGAACGGATCGCTGTCTTGTTTACTCTCGGCGCGCCAAAGATGAGCACACGTATCTACGTGGACTCATACTTGTGCATATGTTACAGCGTCTCACTACAATAAATGGCTGAACTACCACGATAGATGAATAGGTAGGAAAGTGACATTTTGACGACGAAATTTATGTTTCAAATTTATGTCATTTCATTATTATTTGCTTAATTGTGAAAATGTAATTTATCTTGTACTTATCCAAATCGTAATTATTGATGAGAACTAAGATTATCATAATATATATTATATGGAATTTTATACGTAAAAGCGTATTTTTCACTCGTTTCAACAATTGTCTGATCGTGTTTCTGCTCGGGTATAGGCTTACTTTATGTGTCTTTTACTGATTGTCAAGGGAGGAAGGAACAGTTTTTGTTGATTTATTACAAGTGTTATGAAGTGATTTTGTCATTTAGATTTATCTAAATTGTCTTTATTTATAAATGGCATGCAACATAAACGTGTCATTTCTCGCTTCTGACGTCACGATTTCATGCCGCCATTACTCAGGAGCCGTAAAATCTCATTAAATTATCCCCTCCCTCCAGGTAGCAAATACAGGTCACTTTGATGTCAAATTCTGGTCATGTTGATATGAATGACGTCAAGTGACCAAAAATTGACCAACCGATGTTTCCGTCATGTCATTATGACATCATATTTTGGTCCTGCTTAATTTTCAGTTAGCAAATATATAATTCTGATTTTACACTTTGATTTCTCATTGATTTCTCATTACTGATGCAAATTAAAATATCACTTGTAATAATAGTTTCGTTTCTATGCCAATCATTCATAATTTTAATTAATACATAAAGGTATTTAAAGCTTATGTCTCTGCTGATAGGTATTATTAATATTTGAAGAAATTACATGGAAACAAAATAATACGCTGATATTTAATAACTTAGTTAGAAAAAAAATGACAAAGATATTATCCTCAATTTCGAGAGATCGATTTGATCCATGGTGGAAAGAATATAAGGTGAAACATTGCGCATAATGACGATGCTGGAAATAATCAATTAAATAAATGTTCCCCAATATGCGCTTTCCTGCATATAATAGCACTGGTTATACTGGAACAGCCAATCAAATGTTATCCAAATTCACTCTCCTACTGCGCATCCAAGGGAGTACTTCACATTATATTTTTTTCCACCATGGTTCGATCATGACGGACATTTTGTCTCGCTGCGATCTGAGTGTTGTGCGATTTGCGATATGAAAATTTTATTTTTAAGCGCAAGTGTGTCTGTGTTTGATTGTACTACTATTTGTGCTCTAATGTTTTCCTTTCCCAGTCTATCACATCCTTGCTATTCTTCTTCGAGAAGCGATTGTCCTCGGCTGCGGCACGATACTTACTAGCATCCAGTCTATGATAGATTTTCTAACATGAATAGTCATAAGATTAATATCAATGAAATTAGACTACTTGATGTAGTTTTGCATAAAACGAAGGAATCTGGGAGAAAAACTTACTTTGCCCTGCGAGCTTGAGATATTAATCATTAAAGTTTACGATTATTCAGGTTAGAAAATCCGTCACAGCCACGAAATAAGCGATGCGAATAAGCGCTGCGGTCATATTTTCATGTGAGGCGCGAGCCTGGGTCTGACATGGTTATATGTATGTATGTTAAACTATTTAATAAATTTTACTGCGAATGCTAAGCTATTTCCATACCAGGTCCATATCAGACACAAGACTAGGCCTATGTCAGATTTTTTATCAGGTTATGGCAAAGCAGTAGCAAAGTATCGTGGCGCTGGCCAGTGTCGTAGCGAGGAAATTTCTGCCAAGCATACACATGCAATTTATATATATGTAACTATTATAAAATCCTTCAATAAATTTCGGCTGTAAATTATTATTTACTACAATATATTTCTTATTATTATATTGTCTTAATATGTCATATAATCACAGGTAAAAAATGACAAGTAATAATGTCAGCATTGCTAGCTATATGGGCCTCAACACAATGATAGATCGTAACTGAGACATAAAACGCCAAATTATAATCATAGATCAATGCACAATATTTTGGGATTATGCACTGATACAACTACGACTCAGGTTTCACGATTTAGATACAGCCATCGTTGTGTTGAGTTCAGGCCTATATAGCTAGCAATACTGACATTATTAGTTGTCATTTTAACATAAAAATGACAAATGCTATCGGCTTGCTATCTGTGCTGGGACTCTATATAATACTGCTTGAAAAGTCCTAACATGAGATCAAAATGACATTCTCGCGACGTCAATAGTTTGCGGCATTTGACCATCATTAAGATGTCATTAAGACATCATTTAGTGACGTCGTCTATAATCAGTAAATGACCAAAATTTGACGTCAAAATGATGTGTGTTTGCTACCTGGGCCGTGCGCAATCACTTACTTTTTTACTGATCATCCAGATCTTTTTGCGTCCATCTTAGAATCATATTCGATTACCACTAAGAATCTATAACCAAACACTTATGACTCTACTTATTGTCCAAGTGAAATCTTACAAACCAGCAGATGTCCTAATGATAAGTCACTGGATCTGTAGGAATGCGGAATACGTAGTGATGTATTTTCATCACATGTAGTACTCGTCACGCTGCTACATTATTACTTGTCCAGAAAGGAGTTAATACAGAGCTCATTAAACGTTCAGCAGATTGGTCTAGGAATTCTCGAACCTTCACTGATTCTATAACTGTCGTATAATTAATCAGAGGAATTTGGCAACGTTTCATAATGTTTCGTTTCATAATGTTAAAAATCAGAGAATTTATCCTCTTTTTTTTTACAGGAGTTAACTCACATATATATATATATATTCAAAAAATTTCTTTTAAGAATTTCCTTTTTCTTTTCATAGATTCATCTCTAGCTTTTAGTTCTTAGTAATTTTACCACAATACATTCAGTAATGCTTGTATTTACAAAAAAGAAAAATAAATCATGTCACATCTTAGCACAAAGCTATACTAATTAGATGAAGAGATTGTCATTCATTCTTTGTCTTGTATTATGTTAAAAAGTATAAAGTACTTTTTTTTTTAGAACTTAGAACGATAAAGCGTGTTCTAAACTTCTACATAGTTTATCCGGACGAGACTAGGGCATAATTTTAATTATCTATTACTTCATATATATATTTTTAAAATTAAACGAATGAACTTACCAAGTGAATTTCGATCTTAATTATGCCTGTGTTTCGTCCGAATGAATCGTCTTCATCCAAAGCACTAGGCTTTTCTCCCTCCCGTTTCAAGAGGTCTCAGTATGATTTGTCTTTTTTCTCTAAACATAATGAAAGGGAATGCAGCGGCGCAAGGTGGTCACGGGAAGAGACACGCGCCTTTTATAGTTGCAAGCGGCTATAAACTCTGTTGGTAACATGAACATGGAACCACAACTACATAGTTTATCCATTTGAATGAGATATAATTAAGATCGAACTTCACTTGGTAAGTTCGTTTAATTTTAAAAATATATGAAGTAATAGATAATAATTACAATCTTCCTACCTATATTACAAGTGTTATTACATGAGGTACATATTTCATACGTTTATTACATTTAGTGCACTGAATTCAATCTGAGCACTTTGTATATTTTGCATAAATCCCGCCTGCTAAAAATGCAGTATATCCCAAACAGATGGGATATATAAGACAAATTAAACAAAGAATACAAGAGCAAAGCACTTGTATTTTACTATACAACATGTTTTATTATTCCTCTATACTTATGTATCAAGAAATAACTATTAAATCTTTTACATGCCCTGCAGTAATCATTTTACATAGATTATAATTTGTGATGTACTACTTATTACAGCGATAAATCGATTCCACTCACAATAAATTCATTAATATTGATAGTAAAAAACTGAAAACATAATACAGTATACTAATATAACATAAAGGCAACAGAACAGTTGCGAGAAAATTATTCTCACTCTTTCTATTTTTTTCTGACTTCTGCGGCATAAATTCCAGCGCGGCGTATTTGTCAAACCCTATATGATTATACATGTTTTTGAATATGTATGTTTATACATACTTATACATATTCATGTATGAAAAATGTTTTATCGAGATATAATTTAATTTCCAGAAATTCTCTCCACTGATCATCTAATCGTAATGCGAGTAACTTATTGAATTATTCTAGAAAAAGATTTAGCAAAAAGATTGTTAAGACAATCGTATATCTTCGCTTAATATGCATTATTTTAATTTAGATTAAATTCTTTGTTAATTTTACGCACTTACATGTTTAAGTATCGACCGTGTCGATTCTTAAATGCTCTTTTGTGATTTTTGGAATTATAATTGTATAATAAAAGTTCTATATAAATATATATTACAATACTTCATACATATAATCAGATAACTTTGAGAAAATTTTAAAACATATACCAACACACATACTTTCCATGATCCTTCAAATATTACGAATGCAAAATTTTATTGTCTATGGAAAAAAACATTATTCTTATGTTATTCGTATATATTAAAGTACTACCGTTTGGAAAAATTAAAATCTTTAATTTTATACTGATAATTTCATACATTGAAATGCCTGAATTGTGAAAATCTGACATATTTTTTTAGAATTAAAAAAATATCGCAGCTCATGTAAACTTTTGTTAGTCAGACACGCATTCCATACTCAAACGTGATTTTTTTAGTAATATAAACAAAGAAGATAAAAATTCAAAAAACAAAAAATTCTAAAAATTTCGTGATTACTTTCCGAAATATTTGGCTAAGCTATTTATTAATATTTTGTCAAGTTACCCCAGATTAAAAAAAAAATCATGTTTTTACGTCAATTTATTGCTAAGAAAAGTAAGTTTAGCAAATTTTAACGCACGAAAGATACGTGCGAACGGCACGGTCTTCCCCACTCCATTGCACGCCGGATTCTCCCACTTCGTTCGGCCTGCTGTCTCGCTCGCATTCCTCAATTTTCCAATGGTTTTAAACAAACTTTTTTGGCAGCAAAAAATTCGAGAATTTTTTAACAGCAAATTCAATCAATTCTTCCTTGACAATTGGTGCCAGACGAAACTCTTAATTTTAAAAACTAGAGCCACAGTGATTTTTTTTTTTAATTATTATCTCGGCTCCTAATAATCGGAAAGTAACTTTTTTTTTAAATTCGTGGAAAAATATTAGCTGTCGAATGCTTCACATAGCTATTTGATATGATACACATTAACGGAATTATTCCATTTTTTTACGAAAAAAAGATACTTTTCAAAGTTATTTTAAAATGTTTAACTGCAAAAAATCGTTTTGTTATTAAATGCGATGATAGTGCAATTCTTAAAAAAGGAAAAATCATCCTTATAAATTGCCATGCGATTGCTCAAAGATAAAGAAATTAAGTTTTCCGCAGATAGGTTTTTAGTGAATAAATTAACTTTTTATAAAAATTAATGTAATTAAAATTAACATTTCAGGCTTGTTCAAGGCTAGATTTTTTCGTCACGAAGGCATTTTACGAGAATTTTAAAGTTTCACATTTAAATTTCGATGAACACAGAGCGAGTGAAGAAAAACTTTTTTCGGTGATTTTTATTTTTTTTTTCTATTTAACTAATAATAGACCGATCTTAATATTCCACGTCTCATTTTATAGGTATTTCAATATAGATAGGAATACCTATTCTTCATACTGAACTTTTTTTCAATCAATACCTTTCGTTTTATATGCGAAAAACAGGTTTTTGTAATTTAGATTTTTTCGTATATTTCCGTATATACAAGTCTCAAATCTCAAACATTTCTTTTGTGATGGCCTTTCACACACATTTTCGCACTAGTTTACAATTTTTTTTCAAAATGGGAATTTTTCAATCTAATTCTACTGGATATATTAACGTATATACTTGAGGCACGTACACATATATTCAGAAATAAGTACCGAACCGGTGTAAAAGTACCGTCGGTCGCAAAAACGAAATTCTTTAAGCCTATTCTACAATGTGTTCTTTGTTTTCTGTTTCTTGCTTTTTATCTTTTGTTTTTTTCTCCTTTGCAACCGTTTTATCGACAATTATATTTTTTGCTACGTACTTCTTGTTTCTTTCGAAGTTTATTAATTTTTATTTCGGCGATATAAAACAAAAAACCGGATAAGAAGCAAAAAGATGTAAAGAAGTAAAAAGCAAGAAACAGGAAACAAAAAGCACATTGTAGAAACTTTTAATCTGTACTCTAATTAATTTGTAATTTGCGATTCATCATTTAAACCATTGCTATCAGCAGATGTAATAGAAATATTTAAAATTTAAGCATAATAGCGATGGACAATAAATATACATATATTCAAAATAATATTTGGAATACAAGGAATTGCTAATAAGACGCGCGAGCGATTGCGAAGCGGAAAAGTCGAGGGGTTATCCCGCAGACACGAGGCATGTCGCGCGCGCTAACAGCTTACTAATAAACTGTACAATTTTTAATACTTAAAGGCGTGACGACATTTATTTGATTAACCTGACCTGTCTCCAAGTTTCCAAAAACAAAGTTTCGTATAAAAAAATTTTATTCTACATTTTTGTAGTTCTATTCATTTTTTCGTGTATTCAATCTCTTCCCTGTTGTACCACCCAATTGTATTATATCAATTTATAAACATGTTCTGTAAATCAAATTTAATTGAAATCTTATTAAATAAAAGTTTACATTAAGATCTCATGGAAAAATGCATGCGTGCATAGTTGTTTTTAAAAAGTATTTTGAAAACTTACATTTCGTGTCTCCAATTGTAGCGTTGGGAAGAAGATAAGTATATATTATTACATAAATATATATATATATATATATATATATATATATATATCTC